>OILA01000017.1_pt1 | contig 66348 bp, 55 predicted proteins | sample 1584461 | NCBI WGS metagenome assembly OILA01 (sample SAMN02674697, study PRJEB24791) | human gut metagenome, SKBSTL033 | isolation source: stool | host: Homo sapiens | place: USA
CCGAACCGAACTTTAATTAGCAAGATTTTCAAAGATCTCTCGTGCTTACAGCGTATAGCTGCTTAGCACATTATTGAATTATTAACGAACTATTGTTAATTTACAAAATCAAAACGATTATAGTATCTCAAATGAAATTTATAAATACATCTTTCGATTATTCTTTTCTCAAGATAACTTTTAAAAGATTCTATCGAAGGAATATTATTTAGAATTGGATGTTTGTCCTTTAGCTTACGCAATTTTTCTTTGAGAAACTTCATTCTATAATAAGGATGAACCAAGTCATTATCTTGATTTATGTATCCTTTCATAATTAAACTCTCCCAATCACTTAAGAAATGTTCTTGAGAAAAATTATTCTGTATAAAAGCTATAGCTGCTTCATATTGAGAATCATCAGATTTCAATGCCTGTATAATAGAGGTTGCTAAATCTTTTTTACTTTTAGCAAACAAACAATTCTTGAATGTATCCATATAACCACAGGCTTTACAAGCAACGACTTTTGCTCCCATCAATTGCATCTCGACAGCAGATAAGCAAAAGGTTTCAGCGGAACCAATGGGATTTGGTACGCCAACTTTTGTTTTTAACAAAATACCATTCTTTTCTTCACCCATAAGTCCCATAAAATGGACACTTGGCATAATTTTTCCATCAAGAGTTAGGTATTTCATAAAATAATTTTCATAATTGCTCTCTGCAATCCCCAATTTGCCTAAAATCTCATTACGACTATATAATGTTCCTGAACCTATAACATATAATTCTGCATCAGGAATTTCTTTTAAAACCTTAGGCCATGCCTTTGCTAAACAATGAAAACTTTTCATTGGAGTAAGACTTCCTATATAAGTTACAACATGTTCTCGATCCTTAAAAGGATGATGTTTAACATCATATTTCTCAACGCATTCAGTATTGACACAATTATATATATATGAGGTTTTATTGAAAGCCCTATGATCACGATAAATATCTTTTTGTTCTCTTCCTACAGTTATTATTTGACCAACATTCAGATTATCTGCCAAAAAGTTCAAATCTTTAAAGCGAGCAAAATTATGACACCAAGGTAATAATTTCAAGCCTTTTACACAAGATAAATATGGTAGTTTATCGGCTTCATGATACAATGGGTGATACATGAAAGACAAATAATCCATTCCAAGATTGCCAGCCAAAGAAACTGCCTCTACTAAATCCTTGACTATTACTGTATGTACATTCAATTCATATAGAAAATTTTCTTGTACAAACAACGTTACTTGGATACCATTATTCCTTTTGGAAAGTTGCGTAGCAGCCAATAATATAAGGTATTCTGTTCCTCCAATGCCAGGATTACCCTTCAAAAGGTTTCTACAATCTACTGATACTATATTTTTATTAGCAAGATAAAATGCAACATGTTTCATTGTCCTAATGATTTTCTTAAGAAGAGCTTAGATTTACTAACCTCTTCGTTAATACGTTTATTTACTTTATCATAGTTTATTGGTTCCAAACCATTATAGTCGTTTTCACCATCTATGATTCTATTTTCAAGTCCAACAGCTGAGAGTAAATTCTGCATTCTATTAATTGTAGCAGTACGCATTACAACAAATTGCTTAGCAAAAATAAGTGATAACGCCATGCCATGAAATGATGTTGTTATTATAAAATCTGCATTCATAATATACCCCAGCAATTCTCTTGGACCCAAACTATTTTTATGTCTTTTCTTGTTGCTGGTCTTAAAAAATCCAGCATGTATCTCTATTACACTCAGTTCTTGTTCCTTTGAAATAGTTTCTGCCAATTTTGAAGCATCGCTATTTTCTGTAAGATGATATACTAAAACGTATTTTCTTTCTACAGGTTTAATTGCTATTTCCTCGTAACTTTTACGAGGCATAAGAAAGGTTGGATCTATACAAATACTTATATTTTTTGATACAAAATCATTCAATTCTGCTTGCAATTGTCTTTCTCTAACAGATATATCATCAAATGCATTTAGCAAATTGGCAATTTCCTGTTTGTGTTCTCTTAATAAAGCAAAAGAATTCAGCTCTGAACTCGCCGCATAAGATATTTTTTTTGTGCCAGTTAATGTTGGAAAATGTAAAAAATAAACATTATCGATTCCATCACATAAATTCAAATTCCACACTTGATCACTTCCGACAATGATGGCATCATATGGAAGAAGTTTACAATTTGAGTAATGTGACTTCGAAGTCTGAATATATTTATTTCGAAATCTCCAATATAATACTTTTTTCCGCAGGCGACTTCGAAAATTGAAGAATCTTTTTACATAGACACAAAAGCCTCCATACAAACTTTTTGTTTGAAATATACACCATGGATTAAATATGTCGTATTGATGCTCTATGGATGGATTTCTATAATCTATCACTTCAACTTCATTACCTTTGCTTATTAAATAGTTCTGTAAAGCAAGGCACTGCAATACTGCACCAAAGTTCTCCGCCCTATGAAATGTCAAAATTCCTATTTTCATTGTAATGATTTATTTTCGTTATAAACACGGACATAATAAAACAAGACACCAAGAAGTAAAAAATTACCATCTCTATAAATTTCTTGAGATGTCATAATTGAACCTAAAATTGAGACTAATAATGCAAAACGAATATATTGTAATTCGGGATCTCTGCATAATATTATACACCTAATACAAAGAATCAACAGAATGACAACCGCTGGTATTCCTATGATGTAGGATAGACCTATAATACCTAAATCATTCCACATCAAACCACTGTCAACTCCACTTGAAACATAAGCCTGATATTTATTCGAAGCATTTTGTGGACCATCATATGTTACAAGAGGATAGCCTCCTCCCCAAAAACGTACAAGAGGTCTCTCATTAAAATACGAATCATAGTATGCCAATGAAATAAAACGCACATAATCTTCATTTTGGAAAGTTTGATCTGTATTTTGACGTTCCATCATTTCGTCCATTTTTTCTTGTACTATAGGCATTTGTAATGCAACTATTGCTGCTATGAAAAAGACAATGGCATGTTTTATAAAATGACCTAATTCTTTCTTTGTGAAAAATAGCATCAAGAAAGCAGCCAATACAGCTAGTGTCGTTAGTGAGCGGAATCCCATAATTATAATAGGAAGACCTCCTAGCACACAATAAAGCAGATTTTTGATTCCCTTACCAATATAATATTGATTAAATCCATACATAAAAAGCAAGAAGAAGCTCAAAGAACAAACAAATCGCATACGGAAATGACCTGAATCAAGATTTATATCACCCAAGGCACTGCCAAATAAAACTATTGGATATATCAGAACCTGCAAGAAATAGCAAAATACAACAATATAAAATAATCGCTTTAACACTATAAATGTATTCTTCGAACTAGGGCTAGCCCATCTCATAAAGAAATATGACAACAATCCCAAAAAAGGATATGAATAGAACAATGTCAAAGAAAAAGGTTGAGCATTATATCTCTGGGAAACAAAACATGATATAATAACCAACAAAGGAACAAAAATAATACATTTTTCCCACTTTTCCAAATTCTTTCTCTCTAAATATACATAATAGAAAAGCCACAATATTAATGGCCACATTATCCACATACGCATAGGTGGTATTAATGTCGTACCTAAAAATAATGTAAAGGTTAATAATACTATTAGTATTTTAGTATTACTAATTTTTTGTTTCTTTTCCATATTACTCAACCTTTCTTTAAAAGCTTATGTTTCAACATTCTCAAATTCTGTCTTAATTGATTTTTAAAATGATCTACCCTATAAGCGATTTTTGCTTTTATACTCCAATTCGAATATTTCTTAGCTACATATAAAAATCCATTTCTATTATAATCTTCTATGAATTTATCGTGAAAAGGAGATATTAATGTCGGATGAATAAGATTAGGCTGCATATAATTTTCATTACTTACATTTATCATGTCCATCTTTGATTCCATAAATTGCAAAAGTTTGCGTCCTTTGGAAGTATTAAAAATGAGAAGTGACAAACCTTTATCATCTTTATTTAGTTCTTTTGCTCTTGTTTTTTTATATCCCCAAAAATCGCCTATTGTAATATCAGAAGGCCTATTTAAATTACTAAAATGGCAAGAATGGCAGGAATAACGAGTTGATAAACATTTGTAAAAAAAATCCCTATTAGTATAATCAACAACATCTTTTCTATGAATGAAAGAAAATCTTTCATTATGCGCAGCTGACCATCCATAAGTTTTATCTCGAAATGTCAAACTCATAATTTCTTCCCCATATTTCTTTTCTATTGCAGCAATATAATCTCTCCAAATATAGGGTGAAGGTACTGCATGGCATACTATATCTACCAAGAAAAGATTTTCTCTTAATCTCTTTCCTACGTATGAATTCAAACCTGATGTTTGGCATGGAGTACCTGAGAAAAGTACCGTCAAGCCATCACGTAAATCTTTCTTCACTTGACGGAACACAGTATTCATGTCACTTTGCACATACTTGCTACCCTTGAACTCATTGCGTTCCTCCTTAGTTGTAGCACGCTTGTGAACGACACGGAAATGATCTGTATAACCTGCACCATATACCACACCTCCTTGCTCCAAGATATAATCAGAAATTGCAATGAAAGCTGCACCACTACGACTTGTCTCAATCTCATTCATATCCTTATGACGAGCACCATACGCCAAAGGCTTGTCGAGGTTCAAACTCGTATCATAATGGTCATTGAAAGCACAGACTTTCTCACACAAGCCACAATCCACACACTTTTCCTTATCTACCTCTGGATATAAGAAACCAAGCGCATCTGGCTTCATTGTTATTGCATCATGATTGCAGATGCTGGCACAAGCCGTACATCCACAACAATCAGCTGGATTCTTTATTTCTATCATTTTATCAAATTGAAATATCTTATTAATACCGTAATATTCTCTTTATATAATACAAATTACTTCTTCACTTTTTGTATTACCTTATGGACTTTATCTATTACAAATGCCCTCTCTTTCTTCGTGCATCCTACATAAAACTCCACAACACATGTACAAGCCATTGCCATCATTGTAATCTGTACAAATGACAGGAAAGATTCTTGCATATAGTAAGAAAGCAAACCTGGAACAACAAAAGCAAGTATTGCTACTCCAAGTACATTAAAATATACCTTTTTCATATATTGAATGGAGGAAAGACCTATCAATCCTCGCAACATATATAGGCGAGCAGCCAAGCAGCACTGTGAAATGATGATAGCCACTATTAATACACTTTCTGGCATGGCACCCAAACGAAGGCATATATATGATACTGGTAGATTCATCATCTGCAATCCTCCCACCACAATCTGATAGTTTTTTATCTTTCCAGTTGCCAACATAGCAGTAATCAGCGGATTGGATATCGACTCACACATGGCAAAGATCAATATCAACTGAACAAATAATACAGCATGTTCTGGAACCAACTTCAGCCAAATCACTAATATATAATGTGTATTAAGCAATACTGGCAAGGATAGCAACAACAGCATGTAGAAAGAGAGACGTGCGCCTTGGAATATCAAGGTCATCATGTATTCCCTATCTCCCGATGCATATGACTTGGTTATCTGAGGATTGACTGCCGTCATGAAGTTCTGTACAAATCCAGTGATGGCATTATTCACTTGATTGGCGATTCCTCTGGCAGCATTCACGGAAGGTCCAAAGAACATATTGATGACCACATTGCCACCTTGGTCTCTCAATACCGCTGATGCCGCACCAATGAAGTTCCATCCTGCGAATCCAAACATTTTCATCAAAATCTCCTTGTCCCAATGGAAATGGTAGGTACATTCTGCAAAATGCTTCTTGCAATAATGACCGTAAGTGAATCTAATGATCAAACCTACCACACACATCAATATTGCATAGAACACCAACTTGTCCATAGGCGAAACCATAATCAAGAAAGCTATCGCCAACTTGCATACTGCCTCCAAGATACTGATATAGGCAAACGCCGACATTCTCTCATGGGCAATGATTGCAGCATTGTATGGTACACTAATCAAATTGATAACAAATGTAACAATGGAGAATTGAAGCACCCAATTGGCCGCCGTCATTCTTTCTGCCGGTATTGTCATCTTGGCATTCAGGAACCATACACCCACTGACTCTATCAACACCACGATAATCAATGACAGCAAAAGTTGTATTGTCACCGAGGCTGAGAAAATCTTATTGAGTTTGCTTTGGTCTCCCTTTCCCAACTCGTATGTGATGAATCGGCTGATAGCAGCGGACAATGATCCTGATATGACAGAAAACATCGCCACGACTCCACCTACCACATTATATATTCCGAAGTCTTCCACTCCCAACGCATTCAATATGACTCGGCTAGTATATAGCGACACCACCATCATAAAGAGCATTCGGAAATAAAGTAGAAGCGTATTCTTCGCTATTCGTTTATTATTATCTGATGTTTGATTTGACATATATTACTTTCCAAATTCTTTAATTCTCTGTTCTTCTTTTAAAGGGCAAACAAACAGTAGCCTATTCTTCTTGGCTACGATATAGCCATCCAAGCCTTGAACTACGACCTTACTTTCATCGGCTGCATGAACCGCGTAGTTCTTGCATTCATGCAATCGGATGTCCTAGCCTATCTTGGCATAGCCAGCCTTTTATACTGATAGTCACGATGGCGTTCTTATCTGAAGTATATCTCAATGCCTTGCAGAGCACTCGCTGATACTCCGAGGTATTAATGACGAGGGCATCGGATGGTGTCACCACGATGTTGGCATCAAGATGCTGCTTCTGGATCTTCCAGCATGCATAAGCAATACATGGAGCGGTATTGCGAGCCTCCGGCTCTGATAATATGTTATCTACTGGCATGTCAGGGATTTGCTCCTTGACAATGCTGATATATTTCTCGTTTGTCACTACCTGCATGTTTTCGACAGGACAGATTGGCTTCAATCTATCTACTGTCAATTGAATGAGGGAACGACCGACATCCATCACATCAATGAACTGCTTTGGGTAATCGGGGGTTGACATTGGCCAGAAGCGGCTACCAACGCTACCTGCCATAATAATGATATGTATGTCGTTATAGTACATGTCTATACTACTTCTTGTAATTGGAATTTTCTGTTTTGTAGTTCAATTACCTTCCCTTGAAGACAATATCTGCGATTTGAGCAGCATCCAATCCTTTGAGTTTGGAATGTGCTTCCAGTACTTTGATTCCTTGTGGAACAGTAAATTTGCGAAGTTTTCCTATACCTGCGTTGACTCCAGGAATTTGTACACGGATTTCGGAATAGGGAAGTCCAAGTCTATGTCTATTGTTTTGTCTAAAGCGACGAAATCTACGTCTAGAATCTGTATATACAAATTGCGGTTTGCGGACACCGTAGATTTCGAGTTCACCCATAGCCATTATAATATTGGAAGAATTTCCTGTAATAGTAATCTTCGTCGTTTTTCCAATAATTGTTCGTTGCAGTTTGTTTGGTGTGCTTCCCTTAATTGTAATAAGTCCTGCAGTTTGCATACCCTGCAACACCAGTCTCACAGCATTCGTTTTTTCTTTTGGAACTACTATCACAATCTCATTAGAAGAACTTGATGAGAAATCAGTATGTACCATGGGAACGTTTTCTTTCTGTTTCGTTTTTTGAGATAATTTCAATCTTGACAGAATATGTATATTTCGCTCCTGCTTTACCTCATTTTCGTCCAGCATTTTTGCTATATGATAGCGAACTGAGGTTACTTTACCTTGTTTTGCAAAATTTGTTAAAGCCAACATTGAATTGATAAAGCCACCATTCTTAGCTCTAACATCATCAATCTCCTCATTGACATATAGTGGTCTAACAACTATTTGAGCAATATCTCTATTATTGCTACAAGCTTCCAGTTTGTCCTTGTATTGAAGTGCCAATTCTAACTTATCATGAAGATAACATGCAAAAAGCAAGGTGGCTTCATTCTCATCAGGATAGCGTTTCTTCAATATTTTTAGATGTTCCTGTATATTCATTTTGAAAAGAATTGAATTTGTTTGAAACTTTTTAACCGATTTTTACACTTTTACGCCATAGCTATAATTTTGCAGTGTCTTTCGAAAGGCATTAACAGAATGTTGAACCCTATAATATAATAAGGTGTATGAAACTAAAAGCAACTTATACTCGCCGCATATTGGCGATGATGTATTTCCCAGACTGCGAACCGCAGAATGCCGTGCGCCGTCTGACCAGCGAAATCAAACGCTGTACGGAACTGTATGAACTCTTGACCGCCAACAGCAAGAGGTTTGACCGCAAGCAGATTCTCACCATCCGTGAGGTGAAACTTATCGAGGAGTATCTGGGTGAACCAGTGTACTCCATCGAGGAAGTGCTTGTATGAACTCCCATGAAGCGCATCGTTAGATGCCAATGATGCGCTTCTTTGACTGCTAACGAAGCGCATCTTCATGGTGTAAGGAAGCGCATCTTTTGGTCGTATGAAACTTCGACGTTCATCGACGCACTTCGACGGATGCCCCTGAGCTGATGATGTATCTTTGCACCAGCTAAACGAAGAACGAAGAGTGATGAGTGACGAATTCAACACCTGGGTACACTCGGAAGTCCTTGTTCGGAGTGATGCATACATATTTAGTATTAATCTCTTAATAGAATTGAAATTATGAGCAAGTATTACAAAGTGTTTTCTCGTACCCTCACCATGGTTAAACGTGAGGGTGAGATTGTTTACAGTGTTCGTCCTGTTAGTAACGGAACATTGACTACTGAGCAGGTAGCGAAGCAGATTTCTACGGAATCTACAGCTACTACGGCTGACGTGAAGGCGGTACTCGACCGCTATGCCTACTATGTGATGGACAACCTAGCTAAGGGTTACAATATCGAGTTGCTTGGCTTCGGAACGCTCTACCTTCGCTTCATTACCAACAAGTCGGTAACAGACCCGAAGAAGGCGAAGAGTAATCTGGTGAAGAGCATTGTTCCTGCCTTCCGTCCTTCGTTTACCGTTGACCGCAACGGTAAACGCACCTACGACTTGATTCCTAACCGTATCAGCCTTGTGAAATACGGCGAGGACAGCACCTCTGACGGAACAGGCGATGATGGCGACGAGGGTAACAACTCTACACCGACTCCTTCCGACAAGGGTGACAGCACTGGTGGTGGTTCCGACAGCGGAAACACAGACACTGGTGACTCCGGCTGCGGTGCTGGAGGCGATGGCAACGTTAACTTTGAGTAATCCGTAATTCGCAATCACTGAGTATGAATGTATTAATCCCAATAGCTACAGCTATGATGTTGGAAACTTATCCCATGACCATTGGTGGGGAGGCTGTGCGCAACGAGCGCACCCTCCTTGCCAAGGTGGAGGACGGCGAGCTGATGCAGTCGTCCGAGAGTGTTAGATTTTTGATCCTGCATTGTTCGGCTACCCGACGCAATCAGGATTATAGTGTTGAACAACTGATGCGTGATCATAAGAAGCGTGGCTTTCGTACCATCGGCTACCATTTTTATATTCGTAAGGATGGTACCATTACGCAGCATCGCAAGCTGTTGGAGGTGGGGGCGCATTGTCGCCCTTACAACCGCTGTTCGATTGGTATCTGTTATGAGGGTGGTCTGGATGAGCATGGCAAGCTATGCGATACTCGCACCGAGGCACAGACTGAACGTATTATCGAATTGCTGTATAAGCTGCATAAGTTGTTTCCGAAAGCGAAGATAGTGGGACATCACGACTTGCCGGGCACTACGCCGAAGGCTTGTCCTTGTCTGGATACCCATGCCGTATTCGGGTGGATAGAAGACCTTTAGTCCCTGCGGAAGATGTCTCGTGTATAAACCTTTTCCTTTACATCGTCAAGGCAAGCGTCATAGCGGTTGGCTATAATCGCATGGCTCTGTGCCTTGAATGTTTCAAGGTTGTTCTCAACGCGGCTTCCAAAGAATGTGCTGCCTTCTTCCAAGGTTGGCTCATAGATGACTACCTCTGCACCCTTTGCCTTGATACGCTTCATGATGCCCTGGATGGCACTCTGGCGGAAGTTATCGCTGTTTGACTTCATGGTCAGGCGATAGACACCAATCACACAGTTGTGCTCCTTGCTAGCATCATAGCTGTTGGCATCGGCATAGCTGTAATAGCCTGCCTTCTGGAGTACGGCATCAGCAATATAGTCCTTACGGGTACGATTGCTCTCTACGATTGCCTCTATCAGGTTCTCCGGAACATCGGCATAGTTTGCCAGGAGCTGCTTGGTATCCTTTGGCAAGCAATAACCACCATAGCCGAAGCTTGGGTTGTTGTAATGGGTGCCGATTCGTGGGTCAAGACCTACACCATCGATGATTGCCTTGGTATCGAGTCCCTTTACCTCAGCGTATGTATCCAACTCATTGAAGTAGCTTACTCGGAGTGCCAGATAGGTATTGGCGAAGAGCTTGACAGCCTCAGCTTCCTTCATGCCCATGAAGAGGGTATCGATGTTCTCCTTGATAGCGCCTTCCTGGAGCAGAGCGGCGAAGGTCTTGGCTGCTTCCTTCAACATCTCGACATTGGTTACTGACTTGATTGCCTCGTTCTCTTCAGCAAACTCTGGGCGCTCGATAATCTTTGGATAGCCTACGATAATGCGACTTGGGTAAAGGTTATCATAGAGTGCCTTGCTCTCACGAAGGAACTCTGGAGAAAAGAGGAGGTTAAACTTCTTCACGCCCTTCTTGGCATACTTCAAGTAGAGGCTACGGGTGTAACCTACCGGGATGGTACTCTTGATGACCATCACAGCGTCTGGGTTTACCTCCAGAACCAGGTCGATGACTTCTTCTACATGGGTTGTATCGAAGTAGTTCTTCACTGGGTCGTAGTTGGTTGGTGCTGCAATCACTACGAAGTCTGCATCCTTATAGGCTTCCTTGCCGTCAAGGGTTGCCACGAGGTTCAATGGCTTTTCAGCCAAATACTTTTCGATGTAATCGTCCTGGATTGGAGAAATCTTATTGTTGAGTTTCTCAACCTTCTCTGGGATTACATCTACTGCTGTTACATGATGGTGCTGAGATAACAGGGTTGCTATACTCAGACCTACGTAGCCGGTGCCGGCTACTGCTACTTTTATATTCTTAAAATCATTCATAATGATATTGTGTTTGTTATATCTTTAAGTTCTTAAAATTCAAGAAGAGTTTTTCGATTTCCTCCGTCTCCCTTTCCAAAGGGAGCTACACCTCTAACCAAGCCTTCCTCCTCGGAAGGAAGGATGTAAACCGCCCTCCGGTGCTCAGAACCGCTACGCTCTAAGGTTAGCGGACCATCAAAGCTCTTCGCCATGGTTGTGCGGGATGTGACCGCTTAAATTAAATTCCTATCTTTTGTGATAAGGTCTCTAATTTCATCAATTTATATATCATGATAATAAGAAACACAGAGCATAATACACAGAATAGTTGATAATACAACATGGATATGCTATCTTTCACAAATAAGGCAACTAACAAACCTATTAGGACGAAACATATCAATGAAAAATCAAGCCATCTGAAAATCTTCAAATGATGTTTCCAAAACTCATAATTTCTGAGAAGATGTGAATTTGGTTTATACATATTAATATAGAAATCACCAGACACCTCAGACAATAAAAATATATCTAAATTATGATTATTATATTTATAGGAGATATTCGATAGAAATTCTCTTATACAATCAGAAAAGAAATCAGCATGATTTTCATCAAAGCCTATATAAGGTAATATGTTATTTCGCTTTTCATTTAAACAATACCAAACATCATTGATAATCTCACACCATTTATCTAACTGTTCTGCTGAATAATGTTCTACAGGATAATTTGTTCCCGACATTGTTAGAGGATTCGCTTCTTTAGAAAGAATCTCTAGATTTTCCTTAAACCTTTGTATATCATCATTATCAACATTATTTTTATGAAATTTATAACACGGTGAAATAGCTTGGGTAAATTTCAAATAAGAGCAAAACTTATCCATAAAAGGTTTCATCTTCCCATAGAACCTTTGAGTCACAACACCTACTGTTTGTTGACCTTCAATAAAAACCAACAGGAAACCTCCTGTTAATAATGCCGTAAGTATAGTTATTATATCACTCATCATTGGTATATCACTAATAAAATGTCCCCGCTATTTTACAAGCAGTTACACCTATCGTTTTTTTGAAAATAATATGTTTACTAAATGATAAATCAACGACATGCTATTCTTTTTTTAGAGTATTACACTTCAGCTCTTTACTGATTACCTTTCCCATCACCTTCTCTATATCGAAGAAAGTCATAGGGTCGTTGTAATCTATCTCCGAAATGGTATTATCCATATCATTCACGGCATAACCGATCCATTCAATGGATTCTTCAAGGTCTTTCATATCGATTCGGGAATAGGTTTCCTCGAAACGGTCGAGAAAGAAGGATACCACATTAGGATTCTTCTTTATGTATTGATGAAAGGACTTGCAGACCTGGGCTTGACCTTTGTAATTGAGCTTACGAATATCTTCAAACATCGGCATGGCACAGGAATAGGACTTTACTGAAGAAATCTTTTTCCCCATCTTCTTACGAATATCCTTTGCCTCCGGTATCGTATCATCGTAAATGTCTTGAAACTCTTCTGGGAGCATCGAGAGCATTCGCTCTAAAAATTCTTTATCTGACATAAGACACTATTTGTATAAATCTACATTGATATCGAATGGAGAATCAAAGTCTTTCAACATCGCATGCTTCGTATCTTTCTCCGAGAGATTGGCATGTTCAGTTGGGATTTTCCAATCAATACCGAGGGTATCATCAAGAATACTGATACCTCCATCTGCTTCTGGGTGATAGAAGTTATCACACTTATATTGGAAGACGGCTGTTTCTGAGAGAACAGCGAAACCATGAGCAAAGCCCTTTGGGATGAAAAACTGACGATGATTATCTTCTGTCAGTTCTACTGCCACATGCTTGCCATAAGTAGGGGAGCCTTTGCGAATATCTACTGCTACATCGAGTACTCTACCCTTTACGCAGCGTACCAACTTACTCTGAGTATAAGGAGGGCGCTGGAAGTGCAAGCCTCGCATCACGCCATAGCTGCTCATAGACTCGTTGTCCTGGCAGAAGTGAACACTGTGACCCAGGATAGGAGAGACCTTCTCTTCAAACTCTCGCTCGCTGAAGCTCTCGAAGAAGTAGCCGCGAGAGTCGCGGAAGAGGCGTGGCTCTATAATGAATACGCCTTCTATATCTGTTTTGATTATATTCATTGTTTTATCTCCTCATTAACTTTGCTGCAAATTCAAAGAAATCTGCAACATACTTGAAATTATCAAACTGCTGGCAATACATACTTGCATAAGGTTCAGGAAACCTACTACGTATATCTGCTTTTATCATGCTTGCCAACGCCTCCTTTGTATAGGCTTTCTGTAATTCGTTATATTGTTCTTCGTTCATAATATTCTCTGTTATTTCAACATCCTAGCATATACATCCCCATATAATATGAAACCTTTATATTCATGTGTTTGAAAGTAAAGGAGCGAGTTCTCTCATCTTTTAACCTGCAATTATTGCTTAAATATTGTTTTTTTAATATAAAACATCTCCATTACAGAATATACTTCCGCTATTTAAAAATGTAAAGACTTTGCAGGCTTTTCCATTATTTGCATTCTTCAATATTCTTGAATAGTTATCTGATTCCGAGAGAAGTGTCATTGCATTCTCAGACAGTAATAAATCACCTAGATAGAACGGAGAATCTTCACGATTTGCGATATGTTCTGCCCAAGGACAAGCATAGACTTTTCCTTCAGCATCTATTCCAAGTTTATCAATACCTAAGTCACAATATTTCTTGCCGTCCATGTCATCAATAGATGAAAGTGCGCAATGGAAACGATAAATCTTATTTTCTTTGACTATTTTCTTTGCTGCTGAATAATAATCTTTACGCTTTAACTCTGTAGGATACGTTGCATACGACTGCTTACCAACTGGCATCAATCGAAGGAACAGAATATCTTGAATCTTGAGCTTTGCAAAATCTTTCTTAATTTTCAATAACTGAGATTCATTCAAATCGGGATGAAGTACCACCAAAGCAGAAACCTTTATTCCTTCTGAAATCAAACTTTTGGCTAGCTTGTAATTATCCTCACTATATTCTCTCGACCGATAATGATAAGCATTACTCTCTTGCGGATAGTCATAAGTGAGTTCAATATTGATGTGTTTTTTCTTCAAGAAATTTCGTTCTATCCTTGATAAAACATCAGATGTCGTCGTTAGACTTATTTTATTATGTAATTTTACAGAAGCATATTCTATAACTTCTTTCAATTTAGATACATCAACTTGGTTTCCTGTAGCCAAATCTATCTCCTTAATATTCAGATAGGTCAACGAATCTATGATTCTTTTAGCAGTATCCATAGAAAAATCCTCTTGTTCTGGATTTTGCTTACCATAAGCACAGAAAGCGCACCCCTTGGTACACCCTTTGAAAAGATTCCATATAACTTTAGTGCGACCATTCACTTTCGAGTCAGCCAATGGGCGAATTAAGTTTATCTTATTCTCTATCTGGTTTATTACATCACCATTATGCATGATAGTCTTGGAATCCTTCTTCAAATCTTCCAAAGTATAAGCCGAATAACCTGACTCTTGTAATTTCTTGTTCATTTCACTAATATAAAATCTAGATGTAGGATAAACGAACAGATACCTATATTTTATATTGTGTGGCAAGGATTTCGAGTTAAGCTTGGTATTCTCATGATTCATTTTATCCAAATATACATAATCTATAGGAAATGACAAATTGAGCTTTTGGGATATTTTCAAGATAATATCTTCTTTTTTGTTAACATCCTCATTTATATCCAAAGATAAGTATGGGAAGAACATGCTCTGATCCCAATTTGAGTTTTTACTAACATAAAAAGCAAGTGTTCCTTTTTCAAACTTCGGAAAAATCAAAATAACAGTATTGTCGCTGTCGAACATGTTGTTCTTTATAATTTCCTCCTTCATTTTCATAGAATCCTGTTTAATAAGATAACCATTTTGCAAATTATGGACTACTATTACCACGATTGAAATCAGACTTAATCCTAAGAACAATTTGAACATGGTTTGAATCTCCACTGCTTGCAATCCGAAAATTCCATTAAAGGTATTGGTTGTAAGCAATGGTATCAGGCATGTAAAGAATACTGTAGTAGAGAAAGACAAGGCATATGTCCAGCCATCAGTAGACTTACTCATAAAGATATTTGAGAGCTTTTCATCGGAGATCAAGATATAGGTATTTTTGTCACCCCTCTCTTTTTCCTGTTTATTAACGTATTGGCACAATACATATATGATAACCAATAACACTCCATAAGAAATGAGTTGTGTCCAAATATTATTAAAGAGGAACCCCGTCAATATAGCCAATGCAGATATGATGATGATTACTATTTTATAGTTCATAATATTATCTTTCTAATTTAGTAAAAGGCAGCGTTTTCTTAAGGGAAATAAATATATTCTTTAAAAATCTCTTGTTGATATCTAATATTTGAGTTGACATAAATGTTTACTTATAATTTATAGCTCAAACAAATCTTTGGAAACTGTTATTTTACAACATGTAGTTGTGCTGTACTTTTCTTCTCTATTAAGTCTGAATATTCTTGCATAAATGCAGCTTCCACATCAAATTTGTTTAATTTTAGAGATGAAGAAGCATAAACAATCAACACTTTGTTATATTTGACGAGCTGTTTCCACTCCAAAAGATATGCTTTTATGTCATTACCATTCTGATTTCGACATTTATAGAGAAAAGGTTCTCTATCACTTGTCGGTGAAGAATTCATCTGTGATTTGGCAAAATCTGCCAACACCATAACCATCAGACTTGTTGTCTGTGGCAATCTCCATAATACTTTTATTGAAATCGGCATAAGATACACCATATCCATTATCACAAACCTGTATTTTATCTATTGGATGATAATGAATACTATCCTCATCGCATTCTGAAGGGATGAAATTAATGTCTATGCGAGTTGCTTTTGCATAAAGGGAATTGTTTATCAATTCCTTTAATGCATAAAAAGTATCTTTGTATTTAGTCAGAACCTTTGCAACAAGCCTTGCATTGGTACGCATTTGCATTTTCTCTGTACTCATATGAACTATTTTTTTGCGTAGTCCGGTATTTCTCCCAATTGTGGTCTGACACGACGAGGTTTTCCATAAATATCTCGACAAAGATTATCGATGGTTTCATCATAATTGCCATCTTTGGAAAAATCATGTCCTTTACATCCACTAAGTATGATGGGAAATGATTCAGGAAATTCTCCTTCTCTTAAACAAGGTATAAATTTCTTTGTACCTAAGTTTTGAAACATGCTACCACGTATTATTGTATCTTCAAAAGCAACACCAGACGAAATACCTGTACATTTTTCTTTATATTTAGGTGTTCCTATTATCAAGACCTTATCTGATCTCTCAATTCCATATTCCATGAACATTGGAAGTGTTGTTCCACTATCTAGGTAATCGTCAAATAGGACATAAATGCCTTTTGAGGTCAAATCGTCTGCCAATTTTGCCACCCACGCCTTATGTTCTGGAGAATCCCAAGAATAACTAATAAATACAACAGGGTGTCCTTCTGGAATCTTTCCTAAAATGGATTCTTCCTGTGATTTTTTGCGGGCATCATATTTTTTTGATATATTTTCGTTTTTCTTCTCTATCCTAACATCAGCTATCTTTGTTTTTTCAACGTCTACTACATCAGGCTTATTAAGTCCGTCATTGTTAACTTGAACAACTTCTGATTCGATTTTTGGCACAAAATTCTCCAAATTCCATGGTTTCAATATCCTTTGTAAGGTTGTTACAAACTCCAAAGGTTGCTGTATCCTTTTCGAGAATTCTTGCAATGCATCTGGAATTTGACAAGCTTTATTCAAATCTTCCAAACGCTTAGTTGCATAAGTCAAGCGAGAAAGTCCCTCTCCATAATCCATGGTTAAAATTCCTCGACCTTCCTCAAAGGTATAGGCATCAGGATAACCTAAAGCATTAAATAGGTTAACCAATTCTGGTCCTTTCAAATAGTTTGGAGCAGAAGGATTTTGTATTGCCATTACATTAGCTATCTGCTTGATAGCCAATGGAGGGAAATAAACATGTTTGTCCATATCAGAGTAAGTCTAAACAGTCATCATCATTTACATCAATGTCGTTGACATCTGTTCCCATGACAACCTCAAGACGTTTAAACAGAGAGAAGGCTTCATTCAAATCTATTTTCTTCTTTGGATAGAAGCGAACAAACTTCTCTGCCGTCTTATCCCAACATAGGTAACTTATACTCAAAGAAGGTTCTTCTCTTTGACCACTTATCCACATAACGCATCCACGACACACATACCTTTCAGAATCATATGTTTTATATGTATCCATTAGATATTTTTGAAGTGAATTCATATGAAAATCAGAGACATCAGCAGCAGCCGTGCCTCTCAGATCGTTATATTGTACTGATGCTATCATTGTTATGAAAAAGTTTATTTTATATATTTATAGTTTAATAATTCTCTTTGCCAAGCTCGGAGATTTATTATCTAAAATGGTTGCCCGATTATCGGAATGTCTAAGTCACTTGTCAAACCATCCATCATATTATCATCTAAAGAACCCTCAAAGAATCTTCTGCTAGCCATATCAACGTGCAATACAGCATCTCCTGTATAGCCTAATCTATTCTTGGCTACAATAATCAATGCGACATTATGCGTGTCATTACCTTTTTCGTCTTGGTAGATATGATAATATTCTGGTCTATGCACAAAGCAAACCACATCACTATCATCGCAAATAGTTCCACTATCTCTAAGATCTGTCAAAACTGGTCGATGCTCAAAACGCTTTTCGTCCTCAGCATTTCTATTCAGTTGAGAAAGCAACACTATTGTAATGTTGAACTCTTTTGCCAAGCCTTTTAATCTCCTCGTTATATAGTTCAACTCTAAGTATCTGTTTTCTGTGAACCCAGTCTTTGCAAAAATCAATTGTAAATAGTCGATGAAAACGATCTTTACTTGATGTTCTTGTACCGATTCTTCGACAGTTTTACAAATGTCATCTATAGTGTAAGTCGATTTTGTATCCAGATATACTGGTGCGTTTACTATTCTAGATAATCCCTTGTCCAATTTTTCCCATTCCTCTGCAATTAGTTGACCACTAAGCAATGTTCTATACTTTATGTTAAGCGTACATGCAATAAGCGTATTAGTACACAACTGCTCTGTGCTCTCTAATGAAATATACAGAGAAGGTATATTCTTTTCAATTGAGAGATTCCTCAACAAGTTGAAGGCAAAAGCTGTTTTGCCCATACCTGTTCGCCCTCCTATAGTGACAAGAGTACCTTCAACAAGTCCACCAAGAACTTCATCAAGTCTTTTAAAACCTGTTGACAATCCAATCAGATGGTCTTGGGGTGCTTCCTGCATTCTTTTTACTGAATTATATATAGTTTCTTTTATTTCTTTCATACTATGTCTTAATTTATATTACCTCACTTACGCTCACCTCATCCATAATCTTGCGCCACAAGTCCTTGGTCATGGCGATGGTGGGGGAGACGCTGAATTTATATAGCTTGCCAATAGAACGCAAGTTGTATACCACATTATGGCGACTTCTTTTTATTTGTTCTGTTTCATCGGCATTTCCTTCCTTGGTGATGATAGGGAACATATACTCAGTGTCGGGGGGATATTTGTCTGCTATCTGCTGCATTGCCTTGTCCCATTTGATCGTGACTGCAGGATTGTTGTCTGATGTATGGGAAATGTAGGTGAGCATTCCGTCTTTAACGTTGGATTTCTTCAGATATGCCATATCCACATAGTTCATACCTCTTGCATAAAGTGAGAACAGGAACATGTCTCGTGCGAAATCCTGCGACTTATTAAGATTGAGAGTTTGCAAATAGCGCAATTCGGCTATCGAGGGAAACTGTTGGGCGGCAAGTTTTGGCGCTGGAGTCTTGTTTACCAGGCGAAAAATGTCGTGCCCTTGTATTTTGCCTTTTTTTACAGCTTGCTTATAGAATGCACACAATTGCGACAGGTAAAAAGCGGTTGTAGATGCCGACAGTCCCTGTGTTTTCAGCCATGTCTCGTAGTCCAGAACAAACAAATCGTCCCATTTGTCCATAGGTGTGGGATTGTCGCCCATAAACATCAATAGGCGATTGGCTGAATACTTGCGTGTTTCAGCGGTATGCTTTCTACCTTCTTTCGTAAGCTCGTCGATGATAATGTTTACAAAAGTTGCGAAATCGGTCATTGTATGATGTATGAATCTTTAGAACAGATAATCATATTGCGAAAAGATTCTTTGATAATCATTTTCATATCTGGTCTTGTCGTTAGGACTGATATGAGGACTTTTGATAATCTGTTCCATTTCTTGGAGTACCTTACCTCCTTCACGCATGATGGGGTCGAGGTGTTCCTTGAACTGTTCTATGAATGGTGAATAATAGTAGCCAATCTCCTCAATGATGAAGGAATAGATGTTCCATGTGTCATTGAAGCTAATGCGATTGTGTGTCACCTCATCCAAGGCGTACTTTCTCAGAAAGTCGATGTTTTCTGCCTGCAACGACACCTCCTTGTCGTCTTTCACAGGATGGAAATAGCGGTCTATCAGTACTTGGCGCTCTTGCAGGTTGCGTTGGTAAAAGATATTCTCATGGGTGATTGAGGTTTTGCTTTGCTCCACTTCCTCAAAATGCTCGGCATGAACACCGCTGATTGCTACACTCATTCCACCGATGTCCATTGCCAAACGGCGATCTCGGTCAATACGAATGATGTAGCCTTCCAATCCTGCCATCTCACCTGTGGTGATACGGAGAAGAATGCGGTTGCGAGCATAATAATGATAAGGGTGGAGAAGGAAACGGATACGCTCAGGTGAAGTCTCCGCGATACGCATGAAGGGGTTCATCTGTGAATCTTTGATTTCTGCCACTCTGCCTGTGCTGCAGTTCTTGCACAAATAAGTACGAGGGAAATTCTTGTCAAGATAGGTTTGTATTTCTTCTGGAAAACCTTGGAAGAAGACCAGACCGCTGACGGTCGGCACTTCCTGATGCTGCACCCTATGTTTGCCCTGTTTCTTGAAATACCGTATGGTTTTATGCACAAAATAGGTTCTGTCGTCTTTAATCAGCTGTGCCTCCATGCTCTTCACTTTGCTATGATGCATAAAGAGATACGACCATGTGGTTCCGTCCGATTGACGACACTTCTTTACCTCTGAACCAGTCTTTACGTCTGGCTCAGTAACGTGGTTGCCCTTTGGAGAAATAAGTTTCTCGTCGGCTGTAGAAAAAGAACTCGTACCATCCGGTTTCATAAATTCTGCTCTACTTTATGTCCTCAGCTGCAACCATACATGATGGTTGTGGAAGCCTAGTCCATTTGTTCTTGTTGTGCATAATCTTAATCGTAATATGAGTGCTTGGCATTCAGCCTCTGCACATGTATCTTTATCTTACATTTGTTGCACACTCTTATGGTAAGAGATACAACTTGGTGCAAAAGTACGAAAAATAGTTGAATTATGTGTCGTATTTTTTTATTTTCTGTATATCACTCCCCAGATTTATCACAAGTGTTTAGCAAATCTGCCTCGGAAGAACTCTCCAAATGGCAGATTTGCGGTCAATTCGGCTGTTTTTGCTCTCTTACCATAAGAAAGGGCGAAGTTTGCTAAACATTTTACCCTATCATTTGGGAAAGGGGTAAATATAACGATTTATTTACAACTCTTTTAAGATTTTGCTTATAATCCTCTTGTTGGCTTCATTGATGGTTGCTACGTCTAATGACTGCAAGTAAATCTGTGTGGTCTTATAGGAGTTGTGTCCCATGCCCTGGCTGATAGTGGCTATCGGTATATTCATGTGCAAGGCTACGCTTGCCCACGTGTGGCGTGCCACGTAGGTGGTCAGCGGTATCTTCAAGCCTACCATCTCACCGATTTTCTTCAGGCTGTAGTTGGTGTTGTGCTCCACCTTGCGGTATGCCGTGTATGGAGAGGATTCCTTGCCTGTCAAGATGGGTAGCAGGTAAGGGGAGTCCTTCGTTTGTTGGGCGTACTTGTCGATGATGGCTTGCATCGGCTTCATCCACTCTATATTGAGGTTTTGGTGGGTCTTGCGACGGTTGTAGTTCACCAAGCCACATTTCAAGTCTGTTTTCTTCAGGAACGCCATATCCACGAATGCCATGCCTCGGAGATAGAAACTGAGCAGGAACAGGTCTCGTGCCTTGTCAAGGGAGGAACCTATTGGCAAGTCTAGGTTTTCTATCTTGCGAATATCCTTTACAGAGATGGCTCGTTTGGCAGTTCTCACGTTAGCGGTCTGCACGTGAGCAAAGATATCCTTGGCTGGCGCATGGCCTGTTTCCACTGCCTTGTTGTAGAGTGTGCGCAGGGTTCGCAGATAGAAGGACACGGTGTTTTGTCCGATACCTCTGTTGAATAGCCATGCCTGATACATTTCCATCATCTCGCTGGTCATCTGGGAGAAGGTGAGGTCTTCGTGATTACGAAACTCCATGAAGCGGTTGGCAGCACTGGTATAGTTGCTCTTGGTGCCAATGCACTGCATCTGCTCCTTCTTGGCTATCTGTTGGCGAAAGAAGGTGAAGACGCTCTTGTTTGGTGGCAGCTGCTGTATCTCCTTAGCTATGTCATCAATGGTATAAGGGATGCCATCCATCTCCTTGTCATGGATGATACGTTGCATCTGCTTCATCTCCCAATCTATCTGCGACTGGATGAGCTGCAGATGCGCCTGTCGGTTGTTGCGGTTAGAAACAATGATAGCCGACTTCTTGTCGTTCCACTCGTCCGGAAAGACATGATAGTCGGTACTGATCCAGCGCAGGTTGCGCTGGTGAATGAGGTGATAATATAATGTGCCTTCCTTTCCCGGCACCGAGGATGCTCTGAATTTTACTTTTATTGTAGCCATAATACTAATTTTTTTATTTGTGACTCATGTTGCTTTTTGGTTATTTACACCTTATTATATATATAAGCAACGCTTTGGCAAGAATGTAGTTGTATATCTATAGATATTTGGGAACACATGAAGCACTCTTTTATTTTTTACTTGCTTTTTTTATCTGCTTAGGGAACTCTTTCTGTATGCGAGTAATCATTTCATTCACTTCCTTGTCAATACGATTGAAATTCTTATAAAGGGTTCGTTCCTTGGCATCAGAGGTTCCGAAGTTATAGAACTTCGGCAGTGGATAGTTGTCGTAGGAAGCTTCTTCCTTCTTGATTTCATTCATATCGAAATTTGTTTTACAGAAGAACTTCGTTGTCTTGAACTCTTCTGCCTTCTGAATATCCATGGAACCTTTTCTGCCAGTTTTTGTAACCGTGAAATCTCGTGCCGTCTGACCACAGAGCCAACCGGAAGCCATATCGGAAATCTTAGATGCAGGAACCAAACTGTCGAGATTCTCATTGAGATTAATAGAGGTTTTATCTCTGTCGATAGTGATACCTTTTTTCATCTGAACTACCTTTCCGAAAATATCGCCTGATAACCATTCAAGGGTTTCCTTGGCTCTGGCAGAACCACTCACTACATTACCTACGGTTGTGATAATCTTCTGCATACCTACCTTTCCATAATCTGCTTCCAGCTGTGGAAGTTCCTGGAATCCTAACGTTACAGCAACCTTATTGCTACGGGCTGTACCGATAAGACGGTCAATCTTATGGAAATATAATGTTGGAAGCTCATCGACAATGATACTTACCGGTACGTTTTTTCCCTGTCCACTATTTACTCTGGTAACAAGTCGGTTTAGAATCAAAGCATTCAAGGCACCAATGATGCTTTCCATTTCCGGATCATTGGCAATGAGCAGATAGCTTGGATTTTTAGGATCAGATACTTTCAGGTCGAAATCATCTCCACTGAATACCCAATAAGCCTCTTTGGTTGCCAGACGTGAGGTTTGTACTCGCAGTGTACCAATCATACCTTCCAATTGCTCCATCGCTCCATTTTCGTAGGCAGTCTTGAAAGGACCCAGGAGAGGAGATACTTCCGGATCAGTAATTAGAACTTCGAAGATTTCCTCATAACTATGATTCAGGAAGGAAAGTACATGCGGCATATCTGAATATTGCCCTTTCCAGTAGGCTGGCTCTACAACAAAGTTATTGTCGTCCTTGTGTCCTTTGGCAAAAACCTTACCTGTTAACCTTAGGTGTGGTGTTCCTGCTACAGGTGCATATTCTGCCTCCAACTCATTTCCGTCTTCATCGTATGGTTTCTTCCCATAGTTGACGAAGAAATAAATACAGGCTGCAAGGAAGTTGGTTGCAGAAGTCTGGAAGAACTGGTCACTACCACCACCACTTCCTTTCTGGCCCTTCTGAAGAGACTCAATAAGTGTCTCTGCCGTTTCCTGGGCAGCTGCTAAGTTGGCAATATATTTCTGCTGTATAGGATTGACTCTTCTTGAATACTCTACATTCACGAAGTTGATGATATTGAACTTGCACCCTTTAGGGGTAAGCCCCTTTTTCTGGTTGGTTTTGTAATGATAGAACAACTTTGTTGCCAGGGTAGGGAACTTATAGTCATATACTACCATGGCAAAACCTTTTGCACTATGTTGTCTGATATAAGGTTCTATCACGGAAAAGGTCTTACCGGAACCTGGGGTTCCCACAACCCACGTACCTCTGAATGGATTGATGATGTTTATCCAGCCGTGTCGGAATTTGCCACCATAATAATAACGCATCGGTATATTGACCGAGAATTTATTTTCTACCAGGTCTTGCGGCTGTTCAAAGCTCTCATTCTCCAAATTGAAGCGGTCTTTCATAAGTCCGTTTCTGAAATACTTCGCAACGTTATCCAAGGCAACATGAATGGCAACTACACCTATGAGGGAGAAGAGCATATATACCCAGACATTTGCCTTGAAAAGCCATATCCTGCTGTGCCAGTCCCAGTTATAGATGAATACTGACAGTATCACAAAAAGCAAGCCTAGAGTTATTGGCCAAAAAACCATTTTTCGGGCATCAAACTCTAATTGCTTTTTGTTTTTGGTACCGATACAGGTGATGATGACCAGCATAACCGTAACCATTTTGCTATAGGGCAGGAACTGGTACACTGACAGTAATTGCAAGCGTGAATGCATGTTGGTTATCAATCCTCCAAGGAAATCAAGGGAAGAAGGATCCAATGCATACATAAAAAATTCAAGCAACAATGAAATATAAATTGTCGCTCGGAATATGGTATATAATCCTTGTAACTCTTTTGATTCATCCATTTCTATTATTATTTACGTTTCCATTTTGAGGCATTGTTTGCCCACCGTTGCTGACAACTCTTACAGATGGCATGCATACTTTTGGGTCTGTAGTATTGTCCTTTCAGGTCATACCAACAGTCCATCAGTGTTGTATAGCGAAGAAGAAGATTCATCTTTCTGATCTTTCTATTCATTTCCCTTAAACTCTTCCTGACATTACCGATGCATTCCAGACGTTCTTTCTCAGACATCTTTGCATTTTTCTCTTTGTCCTTCTTTAGAGGAAGAAGTTTCTCGATATCCAAAGCTATCTGTACTCCGTTTTCTACGACATCTTTATAAATGTAGTTCCTTGACCTCAAAAGGGCTACGGCTATGATGTTGGTAGGAGAGGAGAGTGCCACTGATTTCAGTTCACTGAGGTTCCTACCTGTCTGATCCACTTCATAATAGATAGCGTAGATTTCTGCTGCATATGTAAGAATGTTGTCAAAGTTGGTGAGATAGTTGTTGAACTGGGTCTGGAATTTCACCGCCTTATCGATTTCTTCCTTAGACATCATGTGTTCTCCTGCATTCACGGTAAGTACAGCATCGGATGCTTTGAGGGCTTTTGTGGCAGATGTTGCGAAAGTCTTGAACATACCTGCTCTTACCAGGTCTTCTGCAACACCAATGGCACTTGATGATACAGGAGCCAGAAATAGAGCCATCAGTAGGAAGATATATCTGATTATTTTAAAATGTTTCATCATTACCACCCCCATGTTTTATGTGATTGTCTCTCCCTGTAGAACCGGGCTACTACTTTCATGGCTCGCTTTTGACGGTTCAGTGCCTCCTTAGCTAGTATTTTGTTGCTCTTTTCTATCTTTCCGGCAATGGCTTTGTTCCATACGTCTTCGAAAGTATACAAGCTGATGCTCAATGCCAGGCTTCGAAATTTCCTGTTAAGCTGTTCCAACTCTGTACTCAGCTGCCACAGAATCTTTGTACGTTCTGAGCCTTTGAGCATGTTACCTTCACCGCCTTTGGCTACGACCTTCTTCAAAATGCGATACGTCTTGACAAGTTCTACTGCTGTTTCGGCATAAAGCGTATTCATGGAAACAGAAGCTGCGATACCTTGCGGATTGATCTTACAGGCTGTATTGATTTCCCATAAGGCTGTAAGCGTCTGCATGCCTTGCATATAGAGGGTACAACCAGCTTTGATGGCATCTGCATACCCTTGGGTTGTTTTCAGGTAGCTGTTATATTTCTGTTCCCATTTCTTCATCTTGGTTTCTGCAACAACCATTCCACCATGAAGCACGCTTAAAGTGTCCAATATTTCATTCTGCTTGCCAATGATCTCATTTATTCGTGACTCTCCCTCACCGATAGCAGCATATTCCAGAGGATTGGATTGGGTTACGCTTTGTCCGAAGCAGGAAATCATGGTGGAAAAGAGCAACAGGAAAATCATCGTTCTCCTAATTTCTATTTGTAATTTCATAGATACTTTTGTGTCGTTTATTAAATTCAACTCTCATCCTTATGTCGGCAACAATATTGTTATTGGCTTTAATACCGATCATATCGAGTTTCGAATTATTCCGGTCACCAGAGAAGATGGTTACGGTCTTCAGTCCGAAAATCTGCTGTGGAAGGCTTCTGTGCTGCCGGTAATCCACAACTCTGTACAACTCGACGTAATCGGTAGAGTGGGACAGAACACCATGCATGATGATAATCTGTTCCCCTGTTATCACATATTCCATCCTTGCCAGATATATCAGTTTGAACAATAGATAGAGGAATAAAGCTATGCCAACGTATATTGCCAACTCATGGTATTGGAAATAGCAAAATTTCCATACCCAGATGCTGCCAAGAAAGAAACACAAAGCTACGAACTCATTGATGACATACTGAAACCAATGAGGACGTAACGTTACTGTTCTAAAGATATGTACTGTATCGTTCATATATCTTTTCTGTTAGAAATGAAATCTGTTATCTTCCTAAGCCATAACCTTCTGATGGTGCTGGTCCATTGTTCATAGACTCGTAAATGGATGCTGAAACTTCAGCAGCAGAAACAACACCAGGTTTTGAGAACACCGGTCCGCTTTCAAATACCACCGGACTGTGATGCGGACGAGACTCTGATGCAATTGCCATGACTCCCACGCCTGTTGTTACGGCAGCAAGAAGGGCTGCTCCAAGGTTGAAGCGGTTTTCCGGCTTCGTCTTCATTTCGACCTCAGGGAAGATCTTGTCAAAGAGCTTCATTCGCTGGAGGTTGTTTACGGTCATGAACTTGTTATATTGCTTTTCCGTAATTTCATGGGAGAAGACATTGCCATCAATGACAGCTGTCATCTTGTATTTGCCTTCTATTTCCTGTCCTTTGGCATCCTTCAGTTTCTCCACTACGATATCTCCCACCTGGGTATCACGTCCATGTTCACCACTTCGCTTCCATTCCTTGCTTGCTTTCAGATTTTCAAGGGACTCTCCATTCACGTTGGCATCGCCAAGAAGGTTGATCTTAGTCTGCTCTCTGATATCATTGAGGTTGTATCTATCCAGTTTCGGAGAGATATTAGCATTCTGCTCCCTCATGTAACCACCCTGGTAGATGCTGCTGGCTGCTACCACCTTCATCTTCTCATTGCTTTTGGCATCGGAAGGAAGAAGGGTAGAGAGCAGACTGGCTCTTTCTTCATCCGTGGCATACTGGAACTTGTTATACTGCTCCTGGCTGATTTTGAAAGACCACATACCGGCATCCTTGTTGGTTCTGAGGTTAATCAGATAATCACCGGATATCTCATCCTTCCAAGCCATTGCAGCGGTGATGGCTGCGGATGCTTTGCCGCTTACCAGGCAATAGTCACCTTTCAGAGACACTACACCTTTTGCAGAATCGATGTTTCCGGAATACACTTTGTCTTCAAGCTGTCCATTGGATGCGCTCTTGATCTTGACTTCTTCGAACACTTTGTCAAACAGTTGTAAACGGTGCTCATCATCGTAATTGAGGAACCTGTTGTAGTCATCCTTGCTGATTTCACGGCTCATCAGCTGATTGTTGATAACGGCAGTTATACGGTAAGAAGTCTTTTCACCATCATTGGTAGGGTAGGCTTGAATTTCTCCTACAGTCACTCTGCGCCCCTTATTCAATGGCAGATAGAAGCCCATATCTTCTGGGAGCATTCTTCCGTCAACCACACTGATGGTATTCCACTTATCAATAAAACCGGTCTTATAATCTTGTCGCATATCCTGCATGTTGAGTTCCAGGACATCGATATTCCTGTTGTACTCGTTGGCTTTTGCTTCCGTCAAGCCAAGGGCTGCTTCTGTCTCAGGCTTCAGCTTGATGTTGATATAGTCTTTGCTTTGAAGATGGTCCATGGTGATCTTGTCGGCAAAGTCATTTGCAATCACCTTATTGATCACATCCAGACGCTCACTGATGTTAGGGGCATTCTTGTTGTAAACCTGCTTTTTCTTGCCTCTGGTATCTGTAAATCTCAACTTATCATTCAAAATGGTATTGAGTTCTTCGTCGGGAAGAGTATATTCCAGGTTTCTGTTTACGCCGTCTGATTTGATGGTGAGGGTCTTCTTGTCTTTATCAACCACGATGCCATGGGATGAGAGTACTTCTGCAAAGCCTGCACCGCTAAAGGTCAGAAGGGTACTGTAACCATTGATATAGTCCTTCAGAGGCAAGGCTTTGCCTTTCGGTCGTTCTAAAACCCTAGGCTTGACATCTACTTCAAGGTTGGAGAGAGCATCCTTTTTCTGATTTCCCTTATCGTAGAAACCATAACTGCCCGATTTCTGCTCACCGGGTTTCAGTCTGCCATCAGGACGTTCTACCACAACAGGTGCACTGTTTGCAAAATAAGGTCTTCCTGCCACTCTTCTGATGTGATATCTGCCACCACCGAAGAGGATGCCAAGAGGTGAATTATCAAATTTTCCAAAGCCCGGACCGGCAAACGGACGGAATCGTGGGTCTCGATACCCATATTCTCCATCCATGATGGTGTGTCCCCACAAACCATGATTTACCGGCGAATTGGCATTTTTGGCTGCTACCCAGGAACCGGGAATATAATAATCGTCTTTCACAATGGAAACAAAGGTGTTATATGCGTTTTTGTTCCAGGCATTCGTGCCGCCGTTGACCAGAGCATCCAACTGCTTCTCGCTCAGGTCATAATAACGAGGTTGGGAAGAGTTGTGTGAGAGGGTCACGAGTTTGTAGGTGCCAGTCTCTGTCAATGAGATATGGGCTTGCATACCATTGGCATGCAATACACTTTGAAGCTGGGGAGCAACGTCGGTTGCCCGTGGATTGGTATTTTTACGTATGATAGTCATGACAATATGCTTTAAATGTTACTGCTGTTCCTTATAGACGATGACGCATGTATGGCGGTTTGCGGTATATGGCTTGTAGATATTGATACCGCCCCTGCTGAAACCACGCATCTTACTCTTGTCAACACCTGCCTTCATCAACAGTTTGGCAATATATCTGGCTCTGCGAACACTGAGCTTCTGGTTGTGCTTCGGTGTTCCGGTCTTGCTGTCGGCGGCTCCATAGATGTTGATTCGAAGATCGTTTTCATTTACGGCTTTAGCAATCTCCTTAATGTTCACCAGCTGCTGCTTGTCAATGAGGGTGGTGGTATTGATCTTGAAGAAGAACAGAATCGGGGCATCCAGTTGAATACCGGAAGATGCCAAAGAGCCAGAGCCATTGTCTTCCTTGCTCATTCTTTCCTTCAAACTCTTAAGTCCTTCAAAATCATTTTTAGGGAATTGGCTGGCGTCATACAGAAGGCTGGTTTGATTACCCTCATCACCCAACACTTCAAGAACCGGCTTTCGGTCAAAGCCCTGTTTGCCGATACCGATGGTAATACCCAGGGATGCATGAAGGATATTATCGCCAAAATGCTTGTTCTTGCCTATGCCGTCAAACCTCTGAAAGGTACTGGTTCCACCCATCTCGGCTGTTACATGGAGGCGGTTGGTTGCTCGGTAGCTGCAAAGAAAACCATGACTGATGGCAAAAGGTGCGCTATGAATGGTGATGTTCTTGATAGCACCAGCTCCCAGATAGAGAGCGAAATCCCATCTTGGAAGAGGATTATAGCTGCTACGCACGAAACTGGAGAGATTCAGCATCAGATCTCCATGATAGTTCTGGTAGTTCATGGCCTCATTCTCGGCATTGGTAAAGGTAAAGCCCTGATAAACCAATCGGGTTCCGAAGAAGCGTGAATGCCATTTTCCGAAACTGACTAGCATCGTTGGGCGTGTATGACCAAAGAAATCGGTACATCCTACAGGAGCACCGGTGAAAGTTGACATGCCTGCCTTTACACTGCCAAACCAGTTGTCGCTAAAGGCTGAGAGTTTGAACTTCTCCTGCCCCGAAAGATAGGGCTTTGCATCTTTCTTGGGTTGTCTACCACTAGAGAATGAGGTGCTTTTTACATACTCCTTTTCATTCTCTCCGAAAACTACTTGTGCTTTGGCATAGCTTACCATGAGGAAGGTTGCCAATAAAAACGTTAATTTCTTCATTTCTTTATCTTTTATTGTTTTATTTTCTTTTGTTGTATTCACATTCTTTCTGCTTGCTGGTCATAGAGATACAGTTTATGCTGCCGGATGATACGCTCGCACACCTTTACATAATCCTTGCGTGTGGCATAACCGGCTGCCTTGATAGACAAGAGCCAGTTGTGGTAGTCGGTGGGCTTATATCTCCAGCACCTTGCATATCTGTCACTCATCAGCAGTCGAGAGTGATATTCTATGCTTTCTTCCGGTGAGAGGAAGTTACAGAACTTCTCATTGGGGCGGTCATCATCGTGAGTGCTATAGGGGAGACCGCTTTTCAGCCAGTTCTGATTGGCTTTGATACCGAAGAAGTTATAGCCCACCTGTGCCAGGTTGCTGTTTCCCCACTTGCTTTCAAGTGCCATCTGAGCTAGGATAACGGAAGATGGAATGCCATACTTCCGCTGTTGCTGCATTGCTGCTGCCGCATAGTGTTCTATGAACTCAGCTGGAGTAAATAGGTTGTTTCCCTCTACTCTGAGGGCTTTAATAGCCCTGGCTTTCGTTTCTCTTACATACAGCAGTAGATTGTAGGGGTCTTCCAGTTGTCCTTTCAACCTGCAACTGATATGAAGATGGGGTCCGGTACTTCTTCCGGTGGTTCCGCTAATGCCAACAGGATCTCCTGCCAGGAGTTTTTGCTGGGATGTTACCCAAATCTCTGATAGATGGCAATAGCTGATAGTCCAGTTGCCATGCTGTAGAACGACATACTTTCCCGAACCCTTGTCATAGCCGGTACTCTTCACGCTGCCATCAAACATGGACAGTACTTCTTCGTACCGGGCTCTTAAATCCAAGCCTTTATGCTGTTTGCATTTTCCAGTGAAAGGATCGACTCTGCTTCCATAGAAGGAATTAACCTTGATATTTTGCAGAGGAAAACTGACGCTGAGATACTTATCTATCCAGTATTCCCTGGATTCTTTCTTTCCCTGTGCCACGCTTTTGGGCATGAAGCATAGAAGGCATAATGATAGTATTACATATCTGATCATTGTCTGTTACTTTTTTGTATCTGATAATCAAAATGCAAAAGTAATGCTTTTCATCTACACCTTATATTTAAACACGATATACCTTTGAAATTAACGTTTGCAAAACCCTTCGGTGGTTTTGGAAAGGGTGTTTGGGAAAATGCTTATGGCTTTTAAAATTGTTAATTTCAAAGGTATATTGAATTTTGAATGTTCAGCAATTTGCTATTTTGTATCTTTGCCAAAAATTTTAAATATTGGACTATATGAATATACAAAGAATTGAAGAAAATGAAATTCCTTACGAGGAGTTGAGGAAGTTCGGGCTTACTCAGGAAATGATAGATGACCTTCCTGAGCCTATCATGAATAAGCTGTTGGGGGGCATGCGTACACCTTTGCTTCCTATAGAGCAAGTTGATGGGGATGGTGTCATTCACAAGGATTTTGCTCGCATCCGCTTGATCAAAGAGGGTGAACAGGTTCATCCGATGTTCTTGCCAGTTAAGAACCAGGGCAATCTGGAATATTTTCCCGGGAAACAGAAAGAGGCTTTGGAAAGGGGTAAGGTTCTCAAAGTTATACTTCCATCCGACAACAGCTGGAACTATGTACAGCTCGATAGTGCAACCAACTCCATTATTTCTGTGAAGAGTAATCTTGTTGACAATAACCTGTCGCTGCTTGCCAACAATATGGGTATGGACGAGGATCATATTCTGAAACTTGAAAATGGAGAGGTAGTTACACTGGAGAAAGATGATCAGATGCTTTCTATTGGAATTGACCTTAACGAGGAAACTGGTATTCTCAGTGTCAATGGGGATGCTCAGGCTTGGCAGAAAGAGCGTGATGGTATTTTGGCGTTTGACAAATACAACTTTGGTATATATGGCTGTTGGACAAGAGATGACAAAGGTATGCTTTCCTATGTTCCGGAAGATGAATATACCGAGGAAATGTGTGTAGAACAGGATGCTATCTTACAGAAGGTGAAAGCAGGTAAAGGCATGCATGTTTAATTAAAATTGTAAAATATGGAATTAAATGGTTTTTTAGGAGAAGAAGAAATCAATGAACTTTACTTCTCTCATCAGATAACAGATCAGCAGTATGTAAAGCATCATTCTCAGGAAATGTTGGATGCTTACAACAGTTATCTTCAAGACCATGGTCTGGAAGACAGTGAAGAGTCTGCCTCCAGATACCTGGATGAAGATGATTGCGTTGCGATGTTGGAAATGGAAGAGGAGAATGAAATGGAAGAAGAGGCTACTCCTGCTATTTCTCAAAGCTCGATAGAAGTTTACGAAAATTGGAAGCAAGATGTCGAAATGACCAATTCTCTTCTTGCTGACAATACCACTGCAGCAAAAATTGCTTTGTGGAGATACAAAAATCCAACTTCTGAGGACAAGCATCTTTGTGCCGAAGAAACAGATACTGATGACGCTACTGTTGAGAAATGGTGGCTGGCGATAGATTTCATTTGCGGGTCCATCGGTGGCACATCTTTCAAATTGGCTTCACCAACATTACAGAACATGGAAACGCTGATTTCCAATGCCACGATAGACATTTTGGGGTAATAATCCTCTTTTTATTATAATATATGTTTATTTCGAGTTCCCTTATCTTTTGAAGGTAAGGGAACGTTTTTTTAGTATGCCTTACATTTTACACCTTATTATATATAAGAATATTCTGCTAGAGGATTGCTCATGTGCCGCTCCAAATCAAGCAAGATTCTAAAAAGGTAAACAATAATCACCTCATCGTAAGAAGAAAGATAAAGATTTTGATATAAAGAGGTGGAGAAGATTCTCCACCTCTATCCTCAAAGTTTGGCGATTTTTCAAGAATCTCGACGAACATAGAATAAGTTCTGTGAACGCCTGCGTTTACTTGGCTGCAAAGATACTTATTTTCTTTGAATTGAGCAAACTATTCATCATATTTCTTCAGTGCCTCGCTCATACGCTGTTCCAGGTCTCGCAAGCCAGGAACCTCTACCATAGCTAGTAAATGACGTGTTTGGTTACGTACATATACCAGACATTTATGAAGAAGGGCTGTCTGCTTGGTTAGCTTCTCATTCTTGCGCTTAGCAGCCTCTAGCTGCATCGCCTTATCCTTTAAAGAAGGCATCTTTTTCAATTCCTTCTTTGCTTGCTTCAACTCCGCTCCTTGGGTAGCTAGGGCTGCAGAAAGTTCTTCCACTTCTTTGCGAAGCTCCATATTCTCTTCAACCTTGCGGTCGTAGTCCTTAACTATGAACATCATCTGATGCTCAAAAGGTATATCTTGATTCATTTTTTCCATAACTTTTCCTTTTGTTATGCAAAGATAATCATAATTTTGCAACTAGCAAAACTATAGAGGTTTTGAAAACGTTAATTTCAAAGATATATCGAGATCATGACTTATTTTACTGAAAATATGGGTAACTTTGTAGCACAGTTTAATCGTATTAGAATTTTACAAATTCAGTTTTTTATAACAGCGCAATTGGTCGTCTGGGAAGATGGCTCATTGCAAAATATCAGTTTTCTCGTTTTGAACACTAGGTAAATAGTTTTGTGGTTTAAGCTATGAAAGCTAAGGTGAGGAATGCCCCACCTTAGCTTTTTACTTATCGTCTACCATGCCTGACATGGTGGCTGACGGAATCTTCAGCCTGCTGTTCCTGGTTTTCATTGCTGCCCTGTTTCTGATCTGCAACAAGATTTTCCTGGCTATCCACAATTCCATTTCCATCGGAGTCGATATTGATGGGCGTGGCTGAGCGCATATCGATATCATTACCTAGCCGTGGTTTTATACCTGATATGCGTGATTCTACCAATGCCTGTGAGATACTTGCTGAGACCAAAACATCTCTTGCATAATCCGGGTCATTGCGCAGTCTCTTTTTCCAGATAGCACTCTGCTGTGGAACGGTAACGTTGAAACGGTTTTCCTGTCCGAGCATATTGGCTCCTACAAGGGAAATCAGCTCTTCCTTTACCAAAACATTGTATTTGGTATTTCGGGCTTCTTTCTGTCTTGTACTGCGGATGAGTCCTTCTGCCAAATCTCTATAGAAATCATCTTCCTTATTATACTGGTCCTGGCTGCCAATATGAATGACATCCTCTTTGCTGTTGTAGGATGCCAGGTTTGGCTTACCGTCCTGGACAATAGCAGAACTCCATCTATCAGGCTGCAACAGACGAGGGAGCCGGTTTTCCTTCTGATTCTCCTGTTCCTCGGAAAGCAGCTCGTTCTTCAGGGAAGCATACTCCTGCGGATAGCGGAAGGCATAGTTGGTCTGTTCTATATTATAGACGTTCACGATTCCACGCTTCTCGATGAGAGGAAAGCTGCTGGCGTCCTTTTTGACAAGGAGCTTCTTACTCTTCAAGTCCTCTACAGTCAGGTATACCGGCATGAAGAAGCCGTTTTTCTCCGTATTGAGGGCAAGAACAAAGGCATGGATTCCCTGATACTCTTTTTTGTCAAGGCTGGTCGGCAGACTCCTTCTGTTGTTGGTAAGAGGAAGCTTCTCGTAGGTTTGCTGCAAGGCCAGTTTCTCTGCCTGCAGCTTGCCATACTGCAGATAGACTTCTCTTTGCTTTATATCTGGAGTATGCCAGCGACCATATTCATTAGAGTCTGAAACCTTTGTTCCTTCAATATTTACCTTTTCTTCGGCAACTGCAGCAGGAGTCTCAGCAGGGTGGATATGTGTTTCAACTTCCTTTTTGCTTTTTAACTGTTCGTCATTAGCAGGACGTTGTTCTTCCTTAGCTACCTTGTTACTAGCGTCCAAGGAATGATTCTGTTCCATTCTTAATGGTTTTGGAACGGAATGAAGAAGCTTATTCAAACGGTCAAAGCGTGCCTTCTTCTCTAAATCTACCTTTCCAGGATTAATTCTATAGGCATCCACCAGACGTTTCAGTTCAAGAGTATAGGCTAGAGAAGCAGCATTCCATTCAGCCTTATACTGGTTGGCAAAGTCTTCATCTGCCGGATGATTTGCATATTGATTATATGCCTGTTCTAACTGCCATTCTTGTCTGCAAAGACTCTTGATTCTTGTATTTACAGGAAGTTTATCGATATTACCGGAATGGATGTCTTCTCCTGTGGTCATGGAATCCACATAATCTTTCATCAAGGGAACAATAAGTTCCTTCTCTAATTCCTTATGCTCAATGATACCATTGATAACAAGGTTGTTCTTCATCTTCTGAAGATCATTCTTGCTGAGTTCTACATGATGATTGCTTGACAGGGCAAACAATTCACCTTGCTTATCCACCAGTATGCTGTCAATATCAACACCCTTGTCTGTATGGAATAGGGCACTGCTGCGAGGTGTCTTGTAAAAGGTTTCTCCATTGGGAAGTTTGTTTCCCAATGTTTCAACCAAAGCTGCAGACAGTTTGCTGTCACGCTGTCTGTACACGCCATCATATACGACATCCAGTAATGCCTTATAATTGCAGGCATTCATATAGTCGATGGTTAGGGCTTTATCCTCATTAGTGTCAGATTGTCCCTTAACGACAATTTTGGTTCCACCATAAAGGATTTCCCATGATTTAGGTATGAAGATGCCATTTTCCAATCCATACGCCTTCTGCTGTTCAATAGGTATTTTCCCTTCTGTAATAGCTATCGGAGATTCAAAGACGGTACGTCCAATCATATCATACTCAATTTTAGCTTTCAAGGCATCCGCAAGTCTGTCTTTAAATGCAGCTTCTTCTCTACTGGATAAAGGATGATAGACAGTCTGAATATCGTTTTTGAACTTTTCAAAGCCAATGCTCTCTTTCTTCCCGGAAAAATCGTCTGGAGAATATTTTATCAATGAGAATGTTGGCTCTTCTTTATTGCCAGTCTCTAAACCTTCTACATGGTAGATATCACCATTGTTGGTTTTGAAGTATCTGTCTAGAATGTCTCTTGCCTCATACTTTCTGATAATATCCAACTGATTGTCCGGCAGGATATAGTTCTGTGCCTTCAACTCCTTCAATTTAGCTACCTGTTCGGTTTCATTGTCTGCTACCGGAAGCCCCTTGACATAGCTGCTCATGATGCCGCCTTGCCACTGCACATGATTGAAACCGGGTCTCGCAGTAGAGCCAAAGCTTTCTATATATGCCTTTCTACCAGCTTCTACCGCCCATTTTTCAATTTGGGAAAGAGGCTCGCCTGTCTTTGAAAGATACGCTAATTCCTCTGGGTAGAAGAAGCGGTCTCCAGGGAATGGTTTGGGTTGCGGCGCATTTTTACTACCACCAAAAAGCTGTCCCCATCCCTGCAGGAAACGGCTTATCATATTTTGTTTTTCCTTTTCCATATTTTTTATAAGTAAAGAGAAATAGCCTGAAAGTTTCATGCTATCTCTCTTAGAATGATTACTTGTGATGCCTGAACAGCAGATGCAAGATGCCTAAAACACCTACTGCCAATACTGCAAACACATAAAATACACGGAGTAGGGAGTGTTTAAGATGGCTGCTGCTCTGCATTTGCTTCTGCCGTCTTATTCAGTTCCCAAGGTGCTATGCTCTTTACCTTGCATTCCAGTTGCAACTCTCCCTTGAACACGTCTAGCTGGAGATCGCCATGTACCTCTACATATTTATCTGCTGCCAGATACTCTTCATGGATAGGGGAGAGATTGATGAAACTTACCCAGGTAAACTCATAGTTCTCGCCATTCTTATCAGAAGAGAAGGCTGAGAATGACTGCATAGGCTTACCCTTCTTGCTGTTGAAATCCTTGATACCTTTCTTCGAAATCTTGCCTCTGAACTCCATACTGCCCACAAGGCGGTCTGGCGTGGTGGACTCATTGAACTCAATATTTGTGTCTGTCCGGAGATTCAAATAGGTGCTGCTGTCGTGCTTTCTGATATGAAGCACACCGGAAACGGTTACTCTTCTTCCGGCAGAATAGTTGGCTGCACTTTGGGCATCACCTGGTGCTGAAACAGATATATACTGCTCCTTTACTGTACCATCCTTACCTTCAAAAGGTACCACCATGGAAAATGAAATGAACTTTTCACCTTCCTTACTTGTTTTCTCTTCTGCGGAACTGGTAATCACTCCACAGGTTGTTACATTACACTTGATCATAATTTTTTGTTTATTTGTTATCGAATAAATTTTCTGTTAAGCAAGACGCTGGCTCTGCTGCTGACCCTGCTCTGGACTTTCTGCATCGAACATCATACTGGCATTTGCCTGTATTTTTTGTACGTCGCTTCGGCTCATTTTCACTACATTGTTTTCTTCTGTCTCTTCTACCTTTGCCGCTTTGCTGGAAGCCAATTCTTCGGCTTCGGCTTGTTCTTCGCTTCTCATCTTCAAGCCCAGAGTGAGAGCGGCAGAGAAAAGGGAAGAAATCAGACTGGAGATGATGTCCTGACCGCTGCCTGGCGTTTCACCATTCTGCTGCATCATATAGCTCAACCATTTCGTGGGGTCGTTGGAATTAGTGATGGAAGCCAGAAGTGCCATATTGCTGTCTTGCAGTTGGTTCGTCTGCTGTGAAGGCTGATTATCCAATGCCATACTGTTACGTGCTTCTGCAAGATAGTCTTTGCCGTTTCTATCCAGTGAGGTGGTGATGCCGCTTCTTACCTCCATCTCTGCCAGATAGTTCTTCGGATCGAACTTCTCCCACTCTCCATTCTGATTCTGGACACTGGTTTCAAAATGCAGATGGGGTCCGCTACTTCTTCCGGTATTTCCCGACATGCCCAACTGCTGACCGGCATTCACGATATCTCCCTTCTTCACGTCTATCTGGCTCAGATGCATATAGGTAGCACGTATATTGATACCATCCTGTCGGTTATATTCCACTGTAACCATATTGCCGGCAGCACCATTATTGTGCTTCACATCGACAACCTTTCCGTTATCTTCCGTTGCGGCTACCGGGAAAAACTTTCCCTGGGTTGACAAATCCAGTCCACCATGCAGATGACCAGGACGTGATTCATGGAACTGTCCTGTTACCTTCACTTGGGCTAGGTCTATCGGCAATGCCCAGTTTCCCTGAAGAGGATTCAGCAACTGCTTGGAAGGGGTAGAGGTTGGAGTGGAAGGGGCTTTGCTGTTCCTCATATATCCAATCTCTACGCCTCGCTGCCGGGCTTGCTCCAATGCCATCTGGTCATATTTATATAACTGGTTCTCACCGATAAGATTGATGAGCTTCTGGGCATAGGTCTTGTCTGAGGCATAACCGGCTGCCCTGATTTGGACAGCCCAGTTCTGATAGTCGGTAGATGAATAGTTGAAACAGTTTCTGTAACGTGAAGCCATCAGTACTTTAGAATGGTTCTCCACGCTCTCCTCTACACTGCCATAAACCCTGAATGCTTCCGGATAGTTGTGGTCATCCACCTTCATAACGGTGGGACCTTTCCAGCTGCTACCGGCTTTCACACCGAAATAATTATTGTAGTTTGCTGCCAGGTCGGATTTGCCATGACCGCTTTCCAATGCCATCTGCTGCAGGGTGATAGAGGCAGGAATGCCGTATTTGATCTGCTGGTCTATTGCCAACTGGGCATATTTCTCATAAAAGTTCTGTTGTGACATTCTTCTTTAGCGTTTAAAGAGTGTGCCGAAAGGCGCACTCTTATATATTAATGTATTCCTCGCCCCCTATGGGAAGTTTGCTCTACCTGTTCTTCCTGCTCCTGTTCAGGGGCAGGGGAGTCCGGCTTTACAGTTTCTTCTGTTTTCTCAGAGTCTTGTTGCTGGACATCATTCTTCACTTCTTTCTTGATGAAAGGCTCAAATATAACGGCTGCCAGGCGTTGCTTATAGTCACTCATATCTTCAGAAAGCCACATCTTGTTCCACTGTGCCTTGGAAACCGGTGCATGCATACGTTCTCCATTCACGGAGGCAAAGATAATGTGTTGCTTCGGGTCATTGCGTTTTGCCGTAATACAGATACGCTCAATCTTGGCATCGCCGATATCTACCTTTCTTGGGGTTATGACATCCACCCTGGCATCCGGATGCTTGGTTCCCAGCTCATAATACTTCTTTGCTAAAGCGTTGTGAACAACTGCCCTGTTCTCACTCTTCAGGGAGGAATAGAACTGGTTGACATGCTCTTTATTTGGATATACGGCAAAGGATGGCTCGTTTTCAGCCTTGATGAAGAAAGCATAGCGTCCCATATCATCTGGTAAAGCCTCGAAAGTGGTAATCTTGACTTCCTTCTTTGGGGCAAACTTATCCTTCAAGTCAACAGTTTGTTGAGTGAGCAATTCATATTGCTTCAGTTTACTGACAGTCACCTCTTTACCCTTGTAATAGTCGTTTGACTCATGAAGGCTCAATCCACCACCGGCATTATAGAAGCTCACTTCCTTTACTCCCATTTTACCGAGGGCAGTAAGGATTCTCTTCTTGTTCATTCCCGGTACTTCATTGTTTACCTGAAGGGAAGCTCCAGCTGGCAGGATGATATCTGCAGTCTTATGCTTCTTATCTAATACAACAACCATTTCCTTGGTTTCCATAGATGGAAGCTTTGCCAAAGAGGAACTGATGCTGAAACACTCAGGATTCTCGGTGAGAATTTTTCCCGGCATCTGTCCACGGATAGCCTTGTAGTCCACCTCTCTTTTTGCAAGGATGCTGTCAATGGTTTCTACAGCGTTATTCACATCACGCTCCAACACTCCCAGCATCTTCGGATTCTCTGTCAGCTCTCGCTGCCAGTAGGGAACCAGCTTTTCACTTTCTTTGGACAGGATGGCTGGAAGTCCCTGGCGTGTCATCAGCACTCCTGCTGCCAGTTCCTGTACAAGTTTTTCATGCTTGGCATCGTCTTCCGGAAGAAAACTGTTTCTGCCGGAACGGTCAAGACGGTTTTCTGAGCCTACAGCGGCAACTACAGCCCGGTAGATATCATTTGCCTTATACAGGGTAGCATGATTCTCATCGGCTGTTTTCTCACTCATGCCGCTGACAACGATTTTGTCATCTTCCTTATCGTATTTGGCATCCTGGACAACCATGATACGCTCATACTTCATACCGCTCTGATCGGCAACTGCCTTGGCAGTGGAGTAGGCTTTGTTAAGAATGGCAGTATGATCCTGCACAGGAACGCTTACCTTTTTTTCCTTCAGGTTGTCATTGATGCCAACGCGATTACCTGCCCGGATAATTTTAGGAAGATACGTGTCAAGATGCTGGCTAGGGAAGGAAACTAAATCCACTTCCTTTCCATCCATCTTCTTTTTTTCTACTTCCAAGTTGAGAATTTTTGCCACGTCTGAGGCTTTTTCCCCATAGATTTCATAGGAGTCCCCAGTCTTGTTAAGAACTACCATATCAGGATATTTTTTCTGATAGTCGTTATACTGCTGTAACACAGATATAGTTTTCTCTTCTGTCTTCACGAATGGTGCACCCTTTGTCTTCACCAAATTGCCATAGGCTTCGTGATCCTTAGCATTCATAATGGTCTGGTCGACATTATAGATATGTTCCACCACTCTTGATGCATGTTTGGCATAGAAACTCTTCTCTTCATCGGAGAGTGTGTCATATTTCTTCTGGGTGATGATTTCATTATGGTTCATCATGTTCTGGTAGTCCCAGTTGACCCAGTTGAATCTCAAACTCTCCTCGTTTCTTTTTACCGGCATGTTATTTTCTGCTGCTGTTTTATAGAAAGTATAGACGTTGGTCTTATACTTGTTGGCATCCGTGTTGAGAGTCATCATGATGCTGTTATAGGCTGTAACAGGAGTATGGGAATGGATAAACTCAGCCGGCTGACGCTGGGCACGATTCATCCAGACTCCATTTTTCTCGGAAGCAAGACCGAGGGCTGCAAAGAGCAGGGCAGCATGGCTTACTGGTTTTTTCTCCTCTTCTTTCTTTGCCTGTTCCTCTTGCTTCTTCTGCTGTTGCTTCTGCTCAGCATCCTTCTGTTTCTCCTCATCGTGATACTTCTGGTGCTGCTGTTCCTCGGCAATAGACTTGGCTTTCTGCTCTGCCTCTTCCATCGACATGCCTTCAGCTACAAACTGCTTTGCCATGCCAGCAACATCGGTCTCAATATTGCTGTCCTCACGAGGAACTTTTACCTGGTTGTCTTCGTCTAGAGACTCGGCTTTTTCCTCTTCTCCTATAGCCTGGTATTCCTCATTCTCCTGGAGGCTTTCATTGATGGCTTCCAGATTGGCATCAAGTGTCTGATTGGCATCATAGTCGAAAGTATGTTCTTTCATCAAACCTATATTGGTAACATGACCCACTTCTACCTGATTTTTTTCCTGGTTATACTGGAAGTAGAGGACTTCATTGTTAGGCATGGTGAAAGCAGGTATCTGAGCCTTGATTTCGGAGAACTGCTTGGCAACACTCTCATAGGCTACTTTTTTCACATCCTCAGAAGCATCCTGTTCCAAGCCATAGCGGTCTATGTCATCAAGAATTTCCTCTTTAGTCACCTTGCGCATGAGGTCATAGGTTCCACCAACACTACCATTATACACTACGGCGTAGTTGTCATCCTCATTGAGGATATCATCACCGCTATACTTTTTGGCATTTTTGAAGGTGTTACTCTGTTCCATCGCATCGCCCTGGTCATACAACTGGGCTTGCTGAAGAATCTGCTTGTAATCGCCCTTCTTCTGCAAATCGTCAAATTCCTGCGTATCATCTGTTGATTGCAGGTAAGCGAACGAATAATAATAAACTTCACCCTTCTTCTCCTGGGTGGCAGAAGCTTTCTCCTTGTTTTCTTTTTCAGGGGAAGCTTCATTAGTTGATTGATATTGCTTCATGTTTGCGAATTTTTGCCAAAGGTCGCCCACGTTTTTTGTAGTGCTTCCTTCGTGATTATACTTTGTACTATATATTTCCGGCTTTCCGTCCACGGTAGTATAGGCAACGTTGAGTGTATCTTTCTCTTTGTCATACTCCACCGTGAGAACATCACCCGACGGCATCTCCATCTTATTGTCTGTGTTTCGCCAGCTGAGAGCTATCTTTTCTCTCTGTTCAATCTCTTCTACGCTCAGCATCCGAAATTCATCCAGACCAGCAAGGTCATCATGGACAATGGACAGATTATGCTCCGGACTGCTCGACAAATCGTAGTCGAATGTATACTGTAAGTCCATGCCTTCAGAGGTCATCTTGCCAACTTCTATCTGGTTGCTTTCTGCGTTATACTGAAAGTCTAGTACTTCTCTGTTTGGCATGGTCAGAAAACGTGGCTCATGCTCTGCAAACTCTGCCATCTGCTGTGCTGCATCCTCGTAAGCCAACTTCTGCACGTCATCAGAAGATGCTTTGATTTCATCGTTGTCGTTGATGTCGCCAATCAGTTCCAGAACCTTTTCCTTTTCAATTTTGCGCAAAAGATCGTATGTACTATTCTGCTGATTATAGGTTACAGCGTAAGAACTGTTTTCAACAAGAACTTTGTCCTCAGAAGTTTTTGGTGCATTCTTTCGGATTTTGTACAGTTCTATATCTTTGCGAACATCCATGATTTTTGCCAGATGAAGCAGTTCTTCATTATCACCACTTTCTCGGAAGTGGTCAAACTCCTGGGTACGCTCAGAAGACTCAAATCGGGCAAAAGAGTAATGGTAGCTCTCATCAATTGGTCTTTCAGAAGTTACTGCTTGCTCCTGCGAGATACTGGCAGTGTATTCTGCTCTAGGAATAAACTTATGCTCATCTTCAAAGTATCTGTTACCATAAGCTCTGCTTATGTTGGCTTGATAGTCATAGATGATGGCTTGCGCCTGTTCTACACGATGAGCAATTTGCTTGATTCTATGATCTAGAATGTCTATTTCTTCCTTTTTGTTTGCAATAGCAGTACTGAATAGCAACTTGGTACGCATTGACTTGACTGCTGCATATTGAGAAATGAGATGATTGTAGGCTTTGTTCATGTCGTGGATTGTTCTGCCTTCCTGATGAGGATACCGAATGTTGGGAAGTCTGTCTGCTCCAGCTTCGATGATTTCTCGATTGCTGACGCTATTCATCCACTTGTTAACGTAAGAATTATCCTTAAAGTAATCTCTTAGCTCGGAAATACTTTTGATTTCCAAGGCTGAATGACCTTCATGCTCGCCATCGGTGAAGCTGTTCATCAGGATGGTGAAGTATTTCTTACCGGAAAGAGTGTCCCCTTCAGAAAATACAGGATTTTCATTTATAGCTGATTCCTTTACTTCGGCTTCGGAATTTTCCTGTTGGCTCAACTCTACTTCCTCCTGTTCTTCTGTTGGTTCCGCCTCTGTATTTTGGGCGGTTTCAACTTGCGAAGGTGCAAAAGTCTGTGTATTGCCTAACTGAGCATTCTCTTGATTCTCATTGGAAAGGTTCTCCATCTCCTTTTCATTCTTTTCACGCTCTTCCTCGCCGTCTAAGTTACCTTCAAGTAAAGCCTTTTCTCCCAGTTTCACGCGCTGTTCGTCAATGTGCTCGATTACCATAGCAGAAGCCTTGTTGACATCGGACATGACTGACAGGAGAAACTTCGGTTCCTTTTTCAGAGCACTCATCCAACTCTTAATGTAGGCGGTGTTGTTATCACGGATTCTGCTGTCAAAGCCCAGGGCACTGCCTACCATGGCTGCCGTAAGTTCGGCTACCAGCTCTTCCTTTGCATATTCCGAACCGCCAAATTTTCCGTCTGGATTTAAGCGGTTCAAACGGCTTTCATGACCGGTGGAATGTGCCATCTCATGAATAAGGGAGGAGTAGTACTCTTCACCATCCTTATAGATTTCTTCTGGCGTATCACTGATCTTAAACTGGTCTTTGCGAGGAACTATAATCAAGTCCTTGCTCTTGTTATAAAGAGCACTAGGGTTCTGTTGGTTATATTCCACGTGGCAGACCCAGGATTGGGAAGCCAGCATCTGGTCGATAGCGGCATTACAGTACATACCTTTATCGTCCTTGATCTCTTTGGTCTCAAACTTGGAAAGCAGGACATCGTATTTCTCCTTATTCACCTCTTCCAGATTGGTTTGGTCAATATTCCACTCTTTAAAGATTTTAAGATAAGGAATAACCTTATATTTTTCATCCCGCTCTTCTTTTGGGAGGCTGTCGTATTCCTTCAAAGTGGCTTTCTTGCCGTTTTCACGATTGTAAATACTGAGTCCCCACTTGAAAATTGGTATACTTTTCTCACCTTTCTTCGGATGAGCTCCCAAATCTCTGATCTGTTTATGGGTAAAATAGACAGGAACCTTATAGTTCTTTTTCATTGTGTGAAGCTGACACAAAAAAGCATTACTGCCAGTATACACTCTTCCTGTAACATTCTGAGGTAGTCCTATCATCGCTTCACCATCTGTCCAGCCTTTCTTCCAGTTGCTCGCTTCAATAGTCTCCATTCTGGCGATTATCATATCAGCAAATGTTTGGAGAGCTGAATTAATTCTGGCTTCAGCCCTTTCCTTTTTTTCAGTATTTAACTCTTCTCTTGTCATAATATTTTGAATAATGATTAAAATGATAGGGCAAAGTAACTGATTTTTTTTCATTGAAGAGGTGCTTTTGCGATATACCTTTGAAATTAACAATTGCAAAACAGTCCACTTTGGGGAGCTGCTACAGCTCAAACTTCCAAATTTGCGTATTTTTAAAGGATTTTGCAATATAAATTTGCGTATTTTCGTATATTTCATGGAAATAAATTTGCGTATTTTCAATATTATTCGTATCTTTGCACTGCGTAAGTATCTGACTCCTTTCGTCTAAATTCAAAAGAAAGTGTTAAGTCTTGAACTTTCACATGTGGTTCAAGAACGAGCTGAAGACCCAAAAGCCTTCCATATAATTACAAAAAAGATACGAATAAAAGCTATGATTTTACTTGCAACGGGAATGTTGCAGGAAAAAATAGGGAGAAAACTTGGTATATTCAGATTTTCTTCTTACCTTAGCAGCGCAAAACGTAAAGTGCGTAGAATATGGCAAAAATAGTAAATAAATATCCTGTAGGAATACAGACCTTTGAAAAAATCCGCGAGAATGGCTATCTCTATATAGATAAGACCCAATACATTGTGGATTTCAGGGAAAAGAAAATGTCGTATATATTTCTGAGTCGTCCAAGGCGATTCGGAAAGTCGCTCTTTGCCTCTACCCTTCAGGCTTATTTTGAGGGAAGAAAGGAACTTTTCGAGGGATTGGCCATTGCTGATTATGAGAAAGATTGGGTGAAGCATCCTGTGTTACATTTCGACCTGAGCGGTGCCAAGCACTTTGATGCTGATGCCTTGAACAGTTATCTGAATCTGCAGCTTTTACCCTATGAAGAGCTTTATGGTAAAGGTGAAGGTGAAAAATATCCTAACGAAAGATTGGATGGAGTCGTAAGGCGAGCTTACAAGCAGACTGGCGAAAAGGTGGTAGTTATCATTGATGAATATGATGCCCCATTGCTGGATGTGGTGCATGAGAAGGATGAACTCAAGCAGTTGCGTCTTATCATGCAGAACTTCTATAGTCCTTTAAAAAAACTCGACCCATATCTGGAGTTCATTTTCATCACGGGAATTACTAAGTTTTCACAGCTCAGCATCTTCAGCGAACTCAACAACCTCGACAATATCAGCATGCTTGACCAGTACTCCGCAATCTGTGGTATCAGCAAAACAGAACTGACCACAGCTATGAAACCTGATGTGGAAGCATTGGGGGAGGCTTTAGGTGTATCTTACGAGGAATGTCTAGAAGAATTGCGCCAATATTATGATGGCTATCATTTCAGTGAACATTCTGAAGATGTGTTTAATCCGTTTAGCCTGATAAGGGCTTTGTCGGGGCAGAAGATTGGCGCCTATTGGTTTAGCTCCGGTACGCCAAGCTATCTCATTAAGAGTTTGCAGAAGTATCATGTAAATGTGACTAACATCGAACAGAAGAGCGTGAGTGTTGACGATTTTGATGTGTCGCCCGAGCAGATGACCTCTGCTTTGCCTCTGCTCTATCAGAGTGGTTATCTTACCATCAAGCAATACAAACCGTTTACCAAGAGTTATAAACTGGGCTATCCTAACCAGGAGGTGAAGATTGGTATGCTGAAGAGTCTTGCGCCCAATTATCTTTCGCCGGTTTCTGTAGATAATAACGGACTGGTGAATGAATTTGTGGAACTGGTTTATGAAGGAGAAATAGAACAGGCAATGGTCCGCCTGAAGGCCTATCTCTCCAGTATCTCAAACCGTTTAAGCAATAAGAATGAACGTGATTTTCAGACCGTCTTCTATCTGATATTCAACCTGATGGGTGCCCTTATCAAAGTGGAGGAGGATAGTGCCATAGGCAGGGCTGATGCCGTGCTCCATCTGCCTGAAGCCATCTATGTGTTCGAATTGAAATACGATGGCTCTGCCGAGGAAGCCTTGAAGCAGATTGATGACAAGGGTTATCTCATTCCATATTCCGCTGATGGCAAGCGATTGTATAAAGTGGGTGTAAATTATGATAGTACCCAGCGGACTATCAGCGATTGGAAGATAAAGGAAGAATAAGAGTATCTGAAAATCGTTGATAGTTTTGATATATTATTTTAAGTTCAACCCTTGGTACGTGATGTATCAAGGTTTTGTGTTTTCTAACAGTTAACAAAATCCTCCCGATTCTCACGAACCGGGAGGAACAATCAACTCTTTAAGTTGGCATTTTACTACTATTTAATACCTATTTGTTGTGGAACGGAATTTTCCTGTCTGTTAATCTGTTCGTACTTGTGGGATGCCAAAGACTGATTCTCATCATACTTTTTCAGTACTGCATTTGCCAGGGTATTTAGTGGTATTACACCTTTTTGATAGGCATCTGCAGCACTGTTTGAAATATTGATGACGCAAGGGCTTCCATCAATGGTTGCTATCATAGAACCGCCTTTCATTGTGACATCTGTAATACGTGGGTTCAACTTCTCATCTTCGTATTTTTTATACATTTTAAGAGTCGAACTGCTTCTACTTAAACCTTCCTTAAGGGATGCATGACCGGCATTATTAAGGATGTTGACACCACCAAAACCTATCAGCAGCATCTTTATCAGAGGGTTTCTGATAAACATACCGCCTACGATAGCAGCCAATGGCATCAGGTTATCCTGCATCTTCATGTTAGGGTTTTTACCAGTAAACATACCGATAAGCATATCAGGAAGCATGGCAAAAACATAACCGAGATTCTTCGATACAATACTGAAATCGTTCAGTCCCATCTGTTCCAGGGTGTTTCCCCATCCTGCAAATTGCTGACTATTATTACCTGTCTGCAAGATTTGCTGAGTGGATTGTGTCTGTTGCGTCTGAATAGTTTGTGACGAAGCTGGTGTGCTTTGTTGAGCATAAGGAAGCCGTGTACTACTTACTGAAGAACGAGTAGGAGTAGGAGAGGATGAATGCCGGTGTTTCTTTTCTGGAACTGTACCATTGATGGAAGCATTCAACTTTTCCATTTCTACATCCCACTGGTCTTTCCCTTTTGCCGATGCTGCTTTTCGGAACTGATGAGGGGTATGCTTATCAAGATAGTCAGCAGCTCTAGCGTAGTCATAGGCTCGTTGGCTTACTTCTTTCAAAGACATCTTTTTGCCACCGCATTTGATCCAGTCCTTCTCCTGCTTTGACATTTCTATCGCAAGGGAATGGAACGTGGCTGCAAATGCTCTGTTCTGTTTAGCTGTTTTAGTCAACATCCATCGGGGAATTTCAGTGTTACCCTTGTAGGCGATGCATTGTTTGGAGAAATTAGTCTTGATGGTATTGAGTAGCTTTGCAGAATTACCCTTATGCTGAACCAGCAGGGCATTGCTGGCTTTCTTGGCTGAGTCACTTACCGAGAGTGGAGCCACCTTGATTTTTCTGCTTAAGACACTGTTGATGTTATCGATGAACTCAGTACCGCTCTTACGATACTTTGCAGAACCAGTCTGTATCTTCTGTAATGCATCTGCATCACCAAAGACTTCTTTACTGTTCTCCTTGGCATATTCTTCTTTTGACCAGTCTTTGGATGACTTGTGACCGATAAATTCTCTGATACCGAAATCTGAACCAACACCAATTCCTGCTTTTGCTATAGCCTTCGTACTTCCGGAAGCAACGCCACCGAAACCGCCCAAAATAGCAGTGTCTATAAGGCTTGCACCGAGAAAACCTGTAGCCTTAGATAAGGCAGAAGGATCGTATATCGCCTCTGCCTTATTTTCTACCTTCTCGCCGTATTCACCCTTCTTTAATCCACAGGTAGGCATTACGAAGGCTATCAGGCTGTCTGAGAATGTTTTTCTCGCTATGTAACTTGCGGTATTTTTTGGCACCTTTTCTCTAGCCAGCTGCTCTACCATAAGCATCTCAAAGCGGTGCATCACATACGACTGGGCATATTCAAAGAGTTTCTTGGACTCCTTACCGCCATTCTGTACCACAAGATTCTCGTAAAAAGCATAGACGAATGTACTGTAGTCATTCTGTAATCTCTTGTCTTTGTTCCATCTCAGATTGCATCTTTCAATGAGATCGTCTGTAGACATCTTATTCCATTTGCCATTGGCATCTACTTGCTTTTTGGCACGATAAGCAGGGGTTACTCCGTGTCTGCTGTCAACAGCCTGTGCCCAAATGGAACGGTTGTCCTCCTTGTCTATGGCATCCATGAACTCCTTTGTCTGGTTCTTTTCTATTCTCTTTTTCTCTTGAACCAGAGTGGAAGCCATGTATTTGCTGTAATACTGGCTGATGCAATAGTCAATCTGGGAGAAGGTTTGATAGTTATTTTCTTTTGCCATAATTCTGTTTTTAAAAACCTAAAATCTGCTGACGAGCCTGTTCTATGGCTTTATAGTAAACAGACATCTGTTTCGGATAGTATCGGGAAAGCCATTCATTCAAACCTATCTGGTCTGAAATGAACTTTAAAGCTAACTGGCGTGTAATCTCAATAGCCTTCTCTCCCTTTTCTCTACCATTAAACCAGGCTTTCGTCCAGCATCTCGTACCAGAATTGTCAAAATACACAGAAACTTCCCTGTCTATATCATAACTCTGTACGTCAATCTGTAAATCAAGCAGAGGGTCTATGGTTTTTCCGTCGTCGGCAATTTCATCAAAAAGTTTTTTTTTTGAGTTTCATCCCAGGTAGGAAGATAGATGTTATGTTTTAACGCCATATAGCTGAGGAAATCATCTATTAAGACATCCTGCACCTTACCGGCAAGGATGCTGCTTCTTCCGGAGAGTCCGAGGGGATTACCTATTGAAGGCATGCTTTCAAAAAAGTAATTCTTCTCGGCTGCCTGACGGAATATGTTACGTAAAGACAAATCTGCCCTTTGGGAAGAGGTATATGCTCCGCTCACGAGGTCATTCCAGTAGCTTGGAAGCCATCGGAGCATCATCATTAATAGGGCATCTTTGTCTTGTTCAAAACTGTTTTCTATTTTCTTGTCTCCCAGTGTTTCCATGGATGGCAATTGACTGATTCCCATGGCTGCCAACTGTTCGATGTTAGCCCAAATCATACTTAGAAACTCGGCAGGATCGATATCTATACCATCAAAGCGTACTCCTATATGAAGAAATCGTCCGCTCTTTGCGATTTCCTGACCGGCAACAACCTGGGTTCCATAGGGGGTATAGGCTTCTGCTATGTGACCATAGGTTACTTCATACTTGCCATATTTGGCTACAATGTAGTTGTCGTAAACCGCATCTTGTCCGGCACCGATGATGACACCTGTGGCAATGGCATAGAGAGGTTTATCACTAGCAGGAAAATCAATTCCTTTGTGGAAAAACTTTTCTCCTGTCAAGGGATGATTCTGTTCGCCAAAGGCTAGGGTAGCCTGTATGTTGTCTTTTTCTTCCAGAGGGAAAGGCATCATATAACCACTGGCACTTTCCAGAAGCATATCTTTATAATTTTGTTTCATACTTATTGTTTTTAAGAGGTGAGAATAGCTCCTCACCTCATGGGTTTATGAGAAATTCATTAACGTCTACGATGAACGGTCATGGAATGGTCTTCTTCTGTGGCAGGTGTTGCTGCTACCTGAGGGGCTACAGCTGCTTGCATTGGAAGATTCATCTGCTGTGGAACTTGAACAGAACGCTGGTTCACATTTTTCATGGTCATACCGCCCAAGGCTAGACCTGCTATCTTGCTAAACCATCCGAAACGTCCGAACATCATATAGGATGCCAACAGCAAACTGGCAAGGTTCATCTTACTGATATTACCACCAGTAACATTCGAAAGGGCTGAGTTGAGGTTATTCATCAAACCACCGCCCATTCCTGCCTGTCCCTGTACGCCCTGTACTGCTGACATGCTAGGATATTGGGCTGTGGTTGGATCGTAATAGCCATTACCATGGTTGACCATTCCATTGCCGTTGAACATACCACCTACATATTCCTTTCCATCGTAATAGAGACTACCGGCTTCAGAACCTACATTACCGAGCGTGCCTTTTAATTGATGATAGACATCTGCACCTTCAGCACCTACGTTGCCTATCGTGTCCTTCAGACGATAATATACATCTGCACCTTCAGCACCTACGTTGCCAACTCCGGTTTTAAGAGAGGAATATGCGCCTTCACCTAAAAGAGTGTCAACGGTTTTTTCACTTACAGATTTTTCATTACCATAAGCATCTTTATGACTCCCGAGAAGAAGGGTGGAGGCTGAACCAACAAGTCCCTTGTTGGTGTTTTCTTCTCCTAATGCTTTTTCCTTTGCAAAAGTCAAAAGCCCTTTCTTATAACCAACAACAGGAAGAGCTACTGCGGTCATTACTGCTGCTGATTTGGGATGCTCTGCTGCAAATTTTACTCCACTTTTAGTGGCAGAGCCAACGGCTTTAACACCACTTTTAACGTAAGGAAATGCCATTTTGGAAAACGTCATAATATGAGGAGCTGCAGCTTTACCGCCTTCTACGGCATTTTTAAGAAGGGATTTACATAATACTGACCAAGTTGCCATAATTCTATATTTTTAAGTTGTTTACTCAGGATCATATATCTCTACGATAGCTCTGGCTTTATGTCGCTGTGTTTTTTGGGTAGCGAGAAACCTACCATTATCTGTGGCACAGAGCCAGGCTTGAACTCCCGGATTATCCTCTACTTCCGTTGATGTCCAATACCAGCAGTCTCCTTCCAAGGCTATAGGTGTGCCACCAAGTCTTTCCAAAACTGGATTGATAACTCTCGATGAGGATGCCAGTAAACGCTGTTCGGCTACACTGGGAAGGTAGTCGCTCTGACCATTAGCATGAAAGTTAATCATTTCCATGGCTAAAGGAGAACCCTTGCAGGTTTCTGCGCTGTAGCTGTTATACATGGCTACGGTATTCTTGAAACCACAGAATGATGTTATATCTGTACTGGTTCCATTTACCATACCCACGGAATCACAGAATACCTCATTGAGTTCATCAAACATGACTGCTAGAGCAGGGTGGTTATCTGTTTTCTCGGCAAAGACAACGCCTACTGCCTTTCTTTTTGTCTGGTTGAAATAAGAAGCCGTGTCCATGCAGCTATGGTCGTTACAGAGAACATAGCCTACATGAATATCTCTGTCTATGGGTTCGTGATTGTCACACGAGGTGCTGAAAATTGTGATGGCTATCATCAGCATCATGCTCAGAACCGGATGAGTGATACCTTTTATTACTGATTTCATAATGATTACTTTTTATAATGGGATTTTTACACCGAAGGCTGCACCTGTTCTGAAGGTATCTTCGCCTCTTATGACAATATCTTCCTTCACCTGAAAGAACACACTCCAACCATTATAGAGGTTATAGGTGTGCTCATAGCCGATGTGACCGGCGGTAATTACCTTGTCGAGGTCACTACCACAGCTGACACCTACTCTTACGTTTCCATGATGGTTCCTGCCTCTGTTCACGCATGGCTTGTAGGCAAAGCCCACTGTCCACGCACGGTAGTTGCGCCAGAAGGAATCACTGGTAATATGTCCGGCTTCCTCGTCTTTCTTATATTTCAGATACATGGTTCCGAAATACTCCCAGGCATTGTGATAGTCGGTTTCATGTTCGTAGGAGAGGGTGGTTTCTACCCCCTGGGGGTAGCTGCCACCGACACCTAACATCAAATGGTTGCCATGACTCTGGGCATACATTGCTGTTGCCGAGAACAGGGCGAACATAACAGATAGTATCTTTTTCATATATTCTTTGCTTTATTGTTCTCTGAGGAGAAGTGTATCGAAGGCATCTGCTGCCAACACATCCTCGTAGTCGAGGTTCATGGAAATGGTTCGTCCGGAAATCTGCTTTTCCGACAACTCAATGGTGAGCACCTTATCGTTAGGGAAGGTCATCTTCTTCAGAACGATGATGTTCCGATAGCCGCTCTTGAACCTTACAGAACGGTCCAGTACCAGGGCAGGTTTCAGCTCGATGGTCTGTACGTTGGTTGCCTTCTGCTGTTTCTTGTCCTGAAGCTTCACTCTTAACTCATCTATATCGAAAGGAAGATTGGTCTTGTTTGATACCGAGAAGTCGATGAAGAAATATTCTCCAACCACATAGATGTTGTTCAGTCGCATGGTCATCTTGTTGTGGGTGGTGAAGGTACTTCTGTACTTGGCAGGACTTTGCCATACCTTCATGGCATAGCTTACCATATCTACCGTTGACATACTTACATCGGGATTATGGAAGGCATTGCGCTCGATAAGCTCCACTTCCTTATCGGTAACCGCCTCTTCTATCCTGCTGGTATAGAGTAGGGCATACTGTACTCTGTAACGCTCCGTGATAATGGTAACGATACCCATCACTTCGCCATCCTTATGATTACCTGTAACCGGTTTGAGACGGATGACATTATCCAAAGGCTTATCGCCCACAATACTGTCAGTAGAGATATCTACTAGACGGATGGGTTCTGATGCTGTGATAACAGTGGAAACATGCTCATTGATGGTGAGCTGTTCCATATTGTTGAAGCCCTTTTGGGCAAATGTTCCTAAAGCTACACCCAAACACATGATAAACAGTGTAAAGGCTCTCTTTTTTATATTCTTCATATTGTTACTTTCTTTTTGTTTTACTTTCTTTTCTGTTTGTCTTTCTGGCTTTCATCAACAAGATAAACCTTAGTGCCATACTTCAAACGTACCTTATTCTTCTTCACGGCTGTACCGAAGGCGTTCATAACCTTCTGGGTGGCATTCTGGGCAGCCTGGCTTGCCCAGCTGCGAATACCGGAAGATGACGTGGTTGAGTTGTCAAGCATAGAACCGCCCTGCATGGCTGAACTGGCTATATCCTTGGTGGCTTCCCTGAAACTGCTCAGTGGAACATACAAGCCTTGCATACCATCTGTATCATAGATACTTAGACTTACCTTGATGATGTCTTCATCAAAGAAGATGCTTTCTACCTTGCCCTGTACACGTTGCTTGCCGAAGCCGCTCATGGTGGCATATAGATAGGTTCCCTTTCTGATGGTTTCGTCTCCAATCTCTATATCGTCCAGCAGACGGAGTCTCACCCTGCTACCATCTACAGCTTTCACCTCTTCATCAATGATGGCTGAAATGAGTTTGTTCTTGCCGTCGGCTGCACCTAAAGTATTAAAGTAATCTGATACCTGTTTGGTCTTCTTCACTACCTTTTCCGGCTCGTCTTCACTGTCAGCGGTTCTGCTGTTGCCATAAGAAGCGTTATCTGAATGGCTGTTATAAGAGGCTGTACTTCCTGTAGAAGGAGTTCTACTGGCAGTGTTGCCATTTTCATGGGGTCCACCTTCTGAGACAGATTCGTCATTGCTTGCCATATAGCTGTCGCTTCCAGAGAGGGTCTTATTCATCTCTTCCCAACTTCTCTGTCTTCTCCGACGTTGGGCAGAAGCAATCTCAGAATCTTTCAGAGGATCTACGAAATCATCCTTGTTGGTATTGCTGCGGTTGGCTCTCACACGTTCCTGCATTTCTGCAAGCTTTCGCTTTTCCTCGGCTTGCTGCATGCGAACCTTCCTGGCTTCATCCTCGCTGTACTTTGACTCAAAATCCTTTTTCTGATTGACAGAGTCATTATCGTTCTCCACATTCTGCACTCCGGAAAGGTCTGAGATTCTACCAAACTGATCTTCGGTATTGTCCATCTTGTCTCCCAGAATGCTGTCGGTATATGCCTCCGGCAATTCACTCGACAGATAATCCGTTGTCTTCAACTTCTTGTTGGTAGCATCAGAGACTTCAACGTTGAACATGTCAATGATGAAATAACCAACAAACAGAAGTGGCAGATAGATAATTGCCGGCAACAGATACTTGGGCTGTTTAAAGTTAATTTTCTTTATATCCATAGTTATCTCGCTTTTTTAAGTTCACGCTGTTGGCGCAAAGCCTGGTCCACCTGCTCTACAGCTGTACGGTGTGGTACGTTCTGGCTTGCCTTATAATATCTAATCATGTTGATAATGTTAAGGGCAAAAAGACTGATGACAAATCCGAAGACAATCACCAGAAATCCTACCCGATGGACATTTGCCCAGGATTGTATTTTCATTACCAGGAGCGTGAGTTTGGTCTTGTTGGCAAATTTTCTGCCGGCTTCCACCTCTCGCTCATATTGCTCCTTATAACGAGGATCATTCTTATCCGGCATTTGTTCTCCTGCAATTATTTTCTTTATATTCATATTTATCTCGCTTTTTTAAGTTCACACTGCTGGCGCAAAGCCTGGTCCACCTGCTCTACAGCTGTACGGTGTGGTACGTTCTGGCTTGCCTTATAATATCTAATCATGTTGATAATGTTAAGGGCAAAAAGACTGATGACAAATCCGAAGACAATCACCAGAAATCCTACCCGATGGACATTTGCCCAGGATTGTATTTTCATTACCAGGAGCGTGAGTTTGGTCTTGTTGGCAAATTTTCTGCCGGCTTCCACCTCTCGCTCATATTGCTCCTTATAACGAGGATCATTCTTATCCGGCATTTGTTCTCCTGCAATTATTTTCTTTATATCCATATTATATAGGTGTATGAATTAATAATCTGACTTCTTGGTTTCTTCCAGATCCTTGTTTTTCAAGGTTCTCCAGTTGGTGATGAGGATTCCATGAGGATTGTTCTCGGTTCGAGGAACACGCTTCAAGTTTCCTGCCGTTACAAGCTGGCGCATCAGGATGCTGGTTCTGCGCTCTATTCGCTGTCTGCCGTAGTAGACGAAGTTGAGGGAGTCGGTATTCAGCTTGATGCTGTCACAATAGATGCTACAGATGGTGCTCGTACCGATGATGTTGTTATAGAAGCCCTTTTCTTTCAAGGCATTATACTGTGCCAGACCGGTCTCGTCAACGAGATACATTGCCTTGCGCATCGTATATTGGATATACTTGTCATCCGGTGCGAGAGTGAAGAAAAACTGGTGGAACATTTCTATATCACTTTTTGCCTCTACGTCAAAGGTTTCATCCATCGTGGTTTGTTTCACCAGGATTGGAACGTTGCCGTCCAACACATACACTTTCTTATGGGCATCGTCAACCATGCCCTTTGCGATGAAGAAACTTCCTAAACTCACGATGATGCAGCCTATCAGAAATAGGCTGCTCACTACCATCACGAGTTTGATCTTATTCTCTACATTCTTTAATACTGCCATATCTATACGATTTTAAAATTTCATAACGGATGATGCGCCTCTCTTCACCTCTGAGGAAACACCCTCACCGAAGTTACGGGTTGAGAATGCTGTATCGCCTTCCGGTATCATCCAGGCTGCCAGGTCTGGAACGAGGTTGAGACACTTCAAGGCTACCACTGAAGCTGCCAACAGATAGCCGCAGGTCATAAAGGCGTTCTGAATATAGGCTGATGCAGAACCTTCACTCTGTGTGATAGCCGTCAGGTTTTCTACCTGTACGCTCAACACAATATCAAAGAGAAGGAGAACATAGAAGCCTACAAAATAGAGCATGGCTCCATAGAAATGTACCGTGAGATATCGGGTAATCCATTTTGCCCAGGCTCCTTCCCATTTAGGCAAAACACTGAAAGCCCATTGAATCGGTCCGAATATCGTGAGCATGCCCAACAGAATCTGTTGGCAGAAGATGGTACTCCACCAGCCTATTCGGAAGATGACCATGGAGAAGAACATAACTATTTTGTCCAGTCCTATCATCAGTCCCACAAAGGTGGAATTGTTTTCAGCTTTTGCTGCCTGTTTGGTTACCTCTACCGCATCAGCAGTTCCTGTACTTTCAGCAAGTGTTTCCTTACTTTGGCTGTTTGCGATGTTCTTGGATGCTGCATCTAGCTTTTCTTTCACGTCTCCACACACGGAATCACGCTTGTGTATCAGCGGCAATAGTTCATTGTATTTATCACTCACCTGTACCGCCTCTGCTTCATAGAGGTCGTGCGTGTAAGAACCGATACAGTTAGGTATGTAGGCGAGGGCATCCAAGATACATGCATTGGAACCAGCTCCGATACCACTCTTGCTAGGTGGGTACCAAAGACACATCACCAAAGCTATACCCAGGATCTTCATGATTTTGAAAACATCGATAGGCTCGTTCTTTACCATCATCTTATAGGCGATACCTCCTGCTACGACGATACTGAAGAGTGCGCCCAAAGCCATGCTCATCTGCAAGATCCACCAGAAGGGACCGTCTGAACCGATAAAATCCTGGTTACACAGAAACTCATTTGTCTGGAAGACCACGTTGTCAATGTCTTCCTCGAACAAATCAACGCCAATGGTTTGCGAAAGGTCGCTTACCATATCTTTTATTCCGCCAAGCGTTCCACCACTTGCAGAATCTAAAAATAATGTACTAAATGCCATTTCTTGTTGTTTTATATTTTTGCGCAAAAATAATGCAATTTTCATAAATACCCTGTATGAATATGATATACCTTTGAAATTAACAATTGCAAAAGCTATCACTTCTTGCCGTTGTCTTCATAAGGCTCTTATCATACAAGGGGCTTACACCTTATTATATATAAGGAGTCTAGTCCTTTTTATGAAAACCGTTGACTGCAAGAGAATGTTGCCACCTGCCCAAGGCATCAATGGCTACCGTAGCATTACTCGTTACCCGATCTACCTTCGTTGCCTTACTGCTGACTTCCTTCATTGTCTTTGCTGCATTCAACACTCTCAACTGTTTAGTCAGAATAAGGTTCTTTTTTACGATGTCACGGTAGATGGTAAGATATTCTCGCTTTCTGCTTCCCAGATCCATATAGGACTCTCTTGTTACCTTGATAGCAAAAGCGAGACTATGATACACATTACTCCAGTCTTTGTAATTATCAGAAGTTCCACCATATAGGGTTATCTTGTTGATGTTCTGCTGGAAGTTGCTCATGGCTCCTTCTATCTTTCCCTTTTCCATCTGCCAGGCCACATCGGCAGCTCCTGGAGTACGGTTGGCGATATTCATAGCTTCTACCTTTGCTCTTCTGGAAAGGACAGAGTCTACATTTTCCGCAAGGGAGATTTCCTTCATCATCTTCTCCTGGGTCTTGGTACGGAAACTCTGCTTGTTGGTAAGGGTGGCTGACTTCTGGTAGTTCTTATGTGTGAGATTGTAATAATCTCTAGGATTAAGGCTTCCTGATCCAATCTCCATCACCGTAAACTGGTTCATGATGGCTGACTCATGATTATATGTCTGGGCAGATAGCGTGCTGCTATAGTTCAGCAATAGTATGAATGCTGCTATCTTGCCTGTATTTCCTTTAATTAATCTTTTCATTGTATCTTATTTTCTGTTGTTTTATATGTTCTTTCATATTTCTTCTTCACTCAACCGCTTGTTACCGAGAAGTGAACCGCCTCCGAGGGGTGCTCGTTTCTCAGGCTCATTGCCGCCACCGGCACGTGAATTTTTCTGTTTGGCGATATACTGTGCCTTCTTCCATGAATCATAGGCTTCCATAGCAAGGTTTTCAATGGTCTTGCCACGGTAGAGTCCATCCTTCCAGAAGCCTTTTCGCATGACCATATAGCTGTATAAGGTGAAATAGGCATTCTTTACTGCGGAATCGATATCATCCATGTTGTCATTGATGCATTGAAGACAAATCATCATTGACTGGGCATCAAACTCTGCTGCTCCAGTAAGGTAGGCTGCCAAATCTATATAGGAGTCATACATGGATATGGCAGAGGTCTTTATCTGGTTAATGGCTTCCACACTGGTGGTATAGATAACGGCATCGGAATTTTTGACGTTTCCCTTCAGAAGGAAATTTGTCTTATAATCATCCAGGAGTTTAAGATACAGTTCTACATTACTCTTTACACTCCTGTAGGTATTCACGCTATGGAAAGCAGTGGCAGTACCATTGAGTATCAGGTCGATGATGTCGAAGCATCTTTTATAGCGGTCGATAGCCTTGCTGCTCTCCTCGAAACTAGTGGAAGATTGGGAAAAGGCTTTATGGGCTTCCAACACTCCCATCTCTGCTGCCGCTCGTATGCCAAGTACGGTTCTCACCTTCTTATGGTTGCTGATCATGGTCTCCAGTGAGCCAGCATCATAGTCCAATATGGCAAAGCTCTTCGCCGGGAAGACGAAAAGCATTGCCATAATCACAAATACCAAACCCTGTTTTTTCATTGTTGTCTTAATTTACTGTTGTTATTTTTATCAGTTTCATTGTCTCCACTCACCGAACCCTTCAAAGAGGCTTTCTGAGCTGCCTTGATAGATGCGTCCTGCCATCTGGAAAGAGCATAGTCTGCGATAGTACTACGTGAGGCTCTGCCCACAGCATCGAAAATTTTGTTCTTCAGGAAATCCAGAATGGTTGTCCGACTGTCCATAACCTTTTCGAGGAGTACGAGCTGGTTGTAGATAGATACCAGCTGGAAGTCTATCTCTCTGGCTACATCCAGTCGGTCACAAGCCCATAGCAGGTGAATGGCATCTGCATCATCTTCCTCTTCGGAAGAACCGGCATAGTTATATTTGATACTGATGTTGCAGTCCGGAAGGTCTTCAATGAGTTCCTTCAACTTGGCATTTACCTCTTCCGCACGCTCTTTCTCACTCTTTTTCATGTCGAGCTGCATCACGGCAACCACATTGTTGGCAGCATACTCACTGGTGAGTTTGAAATCTACCGACAGGATGGCTCGGTGGATTCTTATGCCCAGGAGATATTTCGGTTTTTGGGAAAGGGAGAGGGCTGCGGTGTAAGTTACCAAACTCTTCACGGTAGGGCAGTAGCCGTGACGGATAAAGATATACTGGTTGTTACCATCTACCCATTCGCCCTGGTCGGACCACTGTATCTGATACATTCCTTCCAGCTCAGCCATATTGTCATTGATTCTATACTTGCCATCCCTGTTATCTGCAAGGTCTTTATAATACTCATCAATACCATTGTTAAGTTGATTGAGCTGGTTTTGAGTAGTATTCAACTGCTGTTTCAGGGCTGCATTGGCATCAGAAAGTTCGTCATACTGCTTCTGCAAGGCATTTGCCTGAGTCTTGTTACCCTTGAAAAGAGCTTGACTTTTCTGTTGTAGGAGAGATTGCATCCTTTTGTCATTGTCGGAAATCTGTTTCTTTAAGGATGCAATCTGATTTTCATATTCCTTCTTCTTATCAAGCAGCGTTTTGATACCTTCTCCTTCCGAATCCGGCGTAGGCTCTTTTGCAAAGCCTTTGGATGCTTCGTTGAGATGATTACCCTGTTTGCCATTTTCCTTCCAGTTGAAACTGCCTTCTCCTAACTTGGCTCCACCCTTACAGTTTGCCACGAAACTTACAGAACTGCAGCCTTCCATCTTCTTCTCATCTGCCATTGTGTAATAGTGAGGGTCATCACATTCAAGATGGTAGGTTATGCTCTCATCTTGATCGGATGTTTCATCTTGATAGCCCTGGAGACGGATCTTCATTTTTTCCTTGAAGGTTTTCAAATCCATCGTCTGGGAGTCAAAGATTTCCTCATAAACTTCTTGTTTGATGTACCATGAGTCTGTTACAGTCATATATACAGAAAAGTGTCTGCCTCGCCAATGCTTCGAATGTGACCCAATACCACCACTTTTATCACGGACATAATTGTAAGAACGTTGTTCGTAATTCAGACTTATAGTATGCCCTGGATTATTCTTTTCATATTCCTTCTTTCTGCTGGCATTCCAATCTGTGGATTTTTCTGCAGCTGTCTTTAGCTGATTGTACTCAGATGTGGTAAGAGTTGGAAATGGAGGAGTAGAAGTTTTCATATAATTACATTTGTAAATCCAACCAGTCCATGAGTCCTCGTTATTTGTGCTGGCAGGAGCAGAAGGACAATATGAGGCAATTTCTTTTTTGCCACTGTCTACTGTATAGATATACCATCTTTGGGTATAGTATTCTCCCTGCAGTTCTTTTACATAATTGCTGATATAGCCGCTCACATTGTAATCGTCTATCTTGAAGAGGTTGGCAACACCCTCTGCATCTGCAGTTTTGATGACGCTCATCAGGATATTCTTTACATTACCGGCATTCTTATAGTTTTCATACTGACTTTTGAAGCTCTTGAACATGTTGTAGATTTCCTTCGGCTTGGAATGAAAAATCTCTCCAATCTTGGATATCTCAGCCCAGTTACTGTCGGCAGTATTCTGTCCGATGGAAGCCAGCTTGCCACCGAGATTCTTGAAATCTTCCACTAAATCATCTGCGGACAACTCCTTTCCGAAATCTCCCAGATGATCCAGCAGTTCTTTCCAGTTGACCTCACTGCCCATTCTGGCTAAGTCAAACACAGCCTGCAGCTTGTCATTGATGAGGAGAAACTGGACATCCTTGAAGGAAAGTCTTCCATTGGTACACACCAGTTCAAACTGTTTGCAGAGCTGTTCCACATTGGTGGTGGTTTTCAAAAGGTAGGGACCCCAATAGATGGCATTCTCCGGCTGTTTGACCATCAGGGATGCCACCGTGATGAACTTCGGCATAATCCGGTTTTTCACCATATCCAGGATTCTTGTATAGTAGTAGTTTTCCTCTGACGCAAAAAGACCAGGGTTGCGCATGGCATCCCGGTCTTTCTTTTTGGACACTAAAATTCCGGCAGTGGCTACTGAAGCTGACCTGTAGTGATTGAGAATATTTTGCAGGTGTCCGTTTGCCATTGTCTCCATTGCTATTTCCACCTCATAAGCGGCAGTCATGGCAGCAGCTGTTTTCTTGTCGATGTTGACGTTGTGCCAAACCACAGCCATCATCTTGCAGGAAAACAGCATTAAAAGTAATAGGGTATTGATTCTTTTCATTACTTATCCATTATTTTTGTTGTAATAAAAGACTTTTTTCTCTTTCAATACTTTCTGAGAGAACTCCAGACATTTGCCGATGCCACTGTTGTGCCAGTCGCTTACAAACTGCTCGATGGCATGCTGGTAGTCTGTCTGCATAAGCTTAATATAGAGTTTCAAAGCTTCCTTTTCAGCTTTCTCTGTAGTATATGCCATATAACACTCAGGCGGCTCCTCTACACCCAATACTTCGCCATATTGCCCCCTCTTCAGAAAGACTTCCTTGAAATAGGTTCGTCCGTCCTTGTTGTCAAGGCGGTTGATGGTGAAGATCTTCTTACAGTCATTATCTGTGAGTGCAAGGGTTGCCTTGATTTCATCAAACTTATCCTTGAACTTGCTCTGGTCGAGAAGCATGAACACATCGGAATTGTTGATGATGGCTTCCTTCACTATAGGGGAGGAGGTGATATCCTGTATCTCCTGGGTAACAACACCCACCATTGCCCAGTGCTTACGGGCGGTCTTATAGAGATACTTGATATATTCAGCCATCGTCGGTGTGGCTATGGCTTTCCAGGCTTCCTCGATAACCAGGCATTTTCTGCCCTTCTTGATACGCATCTTCTGAGTGAACACGTCCATGATGATGAGCACGATGATAGGGAAGAGGACTTTGTCATCCTTCACCTTATCAATCTCGAAGACGATGAACTTCTCATCAAAGAGAGAAGCATCCAAATCGTTGTTAAGAATGTATTCCTTCTCTCCACCTTTATAGAAAGGTTTGAGAATAGTTGCAAAATTATGGATATCGAAACTGATGTTCTGCTGTTTCATAATCTGCGGAATACGCTCCAGGACAAACTCATAGTAGGTGTTGAATGACAGGTCTGTCACCTTCAACTTCTTCTTCTGTCGCTCCACCTTCTCCAGCTTTCTTTCAATACGCATAAGATAGTTATTTTCAATAACTTCCGGGGTGAGTCGCTGAAGGGCTTTCTTTGCTTGTTCCTTCTCGCCCTCGGTAGCTGCGCTGTCATCGATGATGGCTTTGAGCTTCGGTACCCTGCGCTTATCTTTTTCAGAAAGCTCCCTATTTTCAGTAAGTTCCAGGTTAAACTCCTCGCCATAACGCTCTTCCATTTTCTGCTCATACTCTTCATACTTGCCATTGGTCTTGTCCTGAAGCAGGATGGCATCTTTCATTTTTTCACGCTCTTCGTCCGTGAAACCCTCAAAAGGATGGAAGTAGGCTTCATAATACTCCACGATGGTCTGGTTGATGATGGTCTCTTCCAACATTGAAGGTTGGCTGGCTCCCTTATATATCTGGAAGATAAGGTTCTTCAGGAAGTTTTTCTTCTCTCCGAAGTTCTGCTCATACTCCATCTTGGTAATCTTGAACGGATTCATGGAGATAGGCTTTTCCTTGGTGTAGGAAATGTAGGTTCCCCCGAAGTAGCTACAGATTCCCTCATAGCTGTCACCGGTATCTACAATCACAACATCTGTGTCCTGCTCATAATATTGTCGCATCACCGTGTTCATGAAGAAGCTCTTTCCGCTTCCGGAGGGTCCCAGTACGAAGAAATTGGAGTTGTTGGTATACTTCACCTTTCCTTCCTTACCGGTGGTATCTATAGGCATCGGTACACCCTGGCGGTCTGTATAGTAGCATTTCAGAGAAGACTGGTCTCCCTTGGCTTGATGCTCCTTATACATCAGACACAGAGCTGCCTCTGACAACGTAAGAAACTGATCATAGTCTTGGTTGAGACGGAAACTGTTGCCAGGAAAGCTTGCCACGAACAGTTCCAACTGGTTATAGGCACGCTTGGAGATGTTGATGCTGTATTTGGAGAAGATGTTTTCCAAATTGTTGGTAATCTTCTGAAAATCCTTGTCTGCGTCAATCTTTATGACGAGATTAAAGTGTGCATATACAAGGGTTTTGCTATTTCTTGCAATTTCGTTCTGAACAGCCTTGATATCTTCTACTGCTATCAGATTGGACGGATTCGGGATAGAAGCATGGCGGTTTTTCTTCTTATCCAGCTTAGCCATCTCTCTCTTCTGGTTAGGAAGGAAGAGAATCTGATTATAAATAACGGTATCTACACCAGGGATATGGTCTATCTCTGAGAGCAAATCCTCCGGAAGAACGGCATTGTTGACTGTTGTTTCACTATAGGGACGGAGATTGCTCGGTAATCCTACATTGTCGATATCTAGGAGACTGTACACTTTCACGTGGAAATTGCCCATGCCGATTTCTTCACTGTCTACCTTGAAATTGGACATGCTTACTTTCTCATTTGTGAAATCAACGGCAAAAAAACGGTCTGCAAACTCCTGGCATTCCTTGGATGTGAGGAACTTGCAGCTTATCTCGCCACTCTTCAAACGGTCTTCCACTTTACGTATCTTCACGAGAAAGTCTCTCCATTTGTTAGAGTCGTAGGTTTTGAGACCACCACTCTTGCCTCGCTGTGTAATAGTGAGATAAGTAGTGCTCTCTGTATAGGTTCTACCATTGAAGAAACGGAAATATGCGTCTGAAAGGAAACGCTTCTTGCTGTCTTTGTTTTCAGAAGATATCCTGTTCATATCAAATTTCTTACGGACAAAGATATCCTGCTTATGGATGGCATATCCGTCTCCCAACAATTGCATTACAGATGCCATCAGGGTGGTGAAGTCGTAATAGCTATCTATATCTGCTGAGTATTTTCTTACCGGATTCTCCATTTTGAGAATGGCAGAATAATCACCCTTCTTTGTATACACCACGCCAATTCTATCTACATCCTCTACACTGAAATAGATATTTTCAAACATCTTGGCTCGCTTACCGCCAGTACCAAACGCACTCACGGAAATAGCCATACCCACCAGGATGGAGCTAAATACGACAATAACAAAAATTGAAATCATACTGATAGTTTTTAGAAATAAAAAACTTGCTCATCTGCTTCTATACTGTTGCAGGTGGGCAAGTACATATACGCCTTTACTATGGTTCTTGGAATGCAATCCCTTATGCTGCTTGATGAATATCATCGCTCCACCAAAACCTATTACAATGGTGAGATAGACAAGTCCTACTATGAAACCAATCCACATGTAGAATATCAAAAAGCCTAGAATGCCACCACCAACTGCGCCGGCTGCCCAATAGATATACCTTCCTTGCAAACCCAGAAATTCAAGGGGCTTCTGAAGCCCCTTGAAAACCGGATAATCAGGATATAGCCCTTGATTATCACTTGCCATAACTCAAAACTTAAACGTTGGTTACGCCAAAGAACAATGGCAATGCCTGAGCTGCTGCGATGAGGAAGATACATGCACCTACAACCATCATAATCTTCTTCTTGATGTCGTTCTCCTCGTTGTTCATCGCAATATAAACTGTGATTGCACCTACAACGGCAACAACACCTGCGATGGCATAGCAGAGCTTCACAACGATAGGTACATACTTGGCGATTTCCTCAGTTGCTTTAGTCAACGCCTTCGTACCAGCCGAGAAGTTTCCAGCTGCATCCTGGGCGAACACGCCAATTGTAAATACGAAAAGAAGCATCATCACCATGCCGAAGCGTGGGTTCTTCACCAATGTCTTAATCTGCTTGGCAGAAGCCGAAGCACAACTTTTTGTGGCACAAGCCAACGTACTAAAAATCATTCTGTTCATAAATTTAAACTATATTAATCATTAAAAAAAAATCTACCAAAATTTTAACGTAGATGTATTGCCATAACTGAAACCGAAGAAAGCTGGCATTACAATTGTAGCTCCTACGAGGAATAAACAACTTCCCACTAGGACAAGTACGCTTTTCGTGAAACCTTCTTCTCCTGCCTGGAGTTTGATATAGATACTGGTAGCACTGTAGATGGCAAGAACAGATGCTACGGCATACATCAGACGCATGGTGAAGACACACATGTTCAGCACATATACTACCATATCATATAATCTACCCATACTGCCACTGTAATCTGTACTACCACAATCAGCAGATGCAGAAAGAGAAACGGCAACAAGGAACAATACCATCAGGTATCTTGGATCTATCATCTTTTTCATACGTCTAAATCATCCATATTGTTTCCGCCTAATTCTACAGCTTGTTCCATAGACTCCAAGATAGAACGTTCATATTCACGAGCAGTTTTCTCATCCTCACTCTCTGCACAGAACTTGACCATTTTCTTCTTGACAGCCATTGACTGATTATAAAGAGTGTTGTCATCTGCTGCAAGAATCTCTGCTGCCAACTGTTCTACGCTCTTGTCTGGGGTCGCCATTAGCGCGTTCTCACCAGTTGAAGGTTGTGAAGGAACTTCTGTCTCACCGGTCTTTACAACTGGAGTATCGCCGTCTTCACTCACAATGATAGGCTCTTCTTCAAAGTCTTTGTCGGGAGCGTTGCCAACAGCAAATTCTTCAACTTCTGCTTTCTTCTTGCCGTTGCTGCCAACGACATCCATGCCGATCATGGCGGCATAATATACGATATAAATGAAAGTTAATATCGCTACATAAATTCCAAATGCACCCATGTTTTTTACTATTTTATTTGTTTTTGGCTGCAAAGAAAATGCTTTTTTTTCAAATTCTAGGCGTAAATACGAAATACCTTTGAAATTAACAATTGCAAAAGGTATAGCCTTTCGGGAAGAGACACTTCAAAGGGGGTTATAGTTTATATCTATATGGTGTTATAGGCTTATATTATTATAGACTTATGTATCTATATAGGTATTGTGTTGTTTGTCTATTGCTTTATTGCATGCTTACAGCATGGGGGTATTACTTTCTTTATATCTATATTCTATTTTTGTTCCTTACTTCGACCTCTATT
>OILA01000184.1_pt1 | contig 18502 bp, 18 predicted proteins | sample 1584461 | NCBI WGS metagenome assembly OILA01 (sample SAMN02674697, study PRJEB24791) | human gut metagenome, SKBSTL033 | isolation source: stool | host: Homo sapiens | place: USA
CCGCCAACCCCACCATCGGCCGCTTCTCCGACATGATGGGCCAGCGCGGCGGTTCCACCGTGCTGACCGAGGTACCCGAGATGTTCGGTGCTGAGGGCTTCCTGATGGATCGCTGCATCAACCATGACGTCTTTGTCAAGGCTGAGCACATGATCAACGGCTTCAAGGATTACTTCATCAGCCACAACGAGGTGGTCTACGATAACCCCTCTCCGGGCAACAAGCAGGGCGGCATCACCACGCTGGAAGACAAGAGCTGCGGCTGCGTCCAGAAGGGCGGCACTGCCCCCATCATGGACGTGATCGGCTACGGTGATCCCGTTGTCACCAAGGGCCTGAACATGCTGTACGGCCCCGGCAACGATCTGGTTTCTGCCACGGCCATGACCGCCGCAGGCGCACACCTGATCCTGTTCTCCACCGGCCGCGGCACTCCGTTCTCGGCCCCGGCTCCCACCCTGAAGATCTCCACCAACACCCCGCTGGCCCAGAAGAAATCCGGCTGGATCGACTTCAACACCGGCGTGATCGCCGATGGCGAAAAGACCATCGACGAGGCTGCAAAGGACCTGCTGGATCTGGTCATCCGCGTTGCAAGCGGTGAGCAGACCAAGGCCGAGAAGCACGGCTTCCGCGAGATCTCCATCTTCAAGGACGGCGTCGTTCTGTAATCGTTTCGAGGCTGCTGTATGGCACTTTGGCTGTACGGCAGCCTCTTTGTGCATGAAAACGGAAGGGAAGTGTTTTTATGGCTATGACCACTCGCATGATGATCTATGCGTTTCTGCTTTACGGCGGCATTTTTGCCGCTATCGTGGCCGTTATTGCAAGGGTCATAAAATATCTCATCCGCTATGGCATTGATTATTATTTTGAAAAACTGGCACAGAACCAGAAACATAAGGAGGACTGAACTATGAATCAGATCACCACCCGTTATGTCACCGAAAACGGTGCCTGCTATGAGCAGTACGTTATCACCGATGCTGAGGCAAAGACCGAGCTGGTCATCACCCCGGAGCGCGGCGGCATGATCACCGGCTTCTCCCTGAACGGCGAGGAGTACATCTGGACCCGCCACCCCAATTTTTCCGAGTGCAACCGCCCCCGCTTCGGCGTGCCGGTGCTGTTCCCCAACTGCGGCCTGCCGGATAACGGCGTGCACATCTTTGACGGCAAGGCATACCCCATGGAGAACCACGGCTTTGCCGACCTGTGCGCATGGGATGTGGAGAGCGTCGGCCCGGACGGCGTGACCCTGATTTTGGAGTCCACCCCGCTGACCAAGTTCCTCTATCCCTTCGATTTCACCGTGCTGATGAACTATAACCTTGAGGGCAACACTGCCGCCATCAACATGACCGTGATCAACGAGGGCGACACCAACATGCCCTTCAGCTTCGGCTTCCACCCCTACTTCAAGGCTTCCAAGCTGGAGAATGTGGACTTCGATATCAAGTGCGCCACCTGTTCCGAGAGCGCCAAGGGCGAGCAGCCCGCTGCCCCGGAAAAGATCACCCTCACCCGCAAGGAGGGCGCAGACAACACCATCCGCCTGCTGACCGGTGTTCAGTTCCCCATGACCTTCACCGACAAGGGCAACGGCCACAAGGTGACTGTGGACGCCGACGAGACGTTCACCAACGGCGTGCTCTGGCAGCAGGATGCCGAGAGCTTTGTGTGCATGGAGCCGTGGAACGGCTGGGCCAACAGCGTCAATGAGGAAGGCAAGCACGAAGTGCTGGAGCCGGACGAGGCCATGACCGCTGATTGGAGCATCACCATCGAGAAGATCTGAGCTTCATATCGTATAACAAAAAGGACACGCCGTTATGGTGTGTCCTTTTTGTTATAATTCAGTTCTTTGCCGGAATCATAAAGCTCTTATTTTCCGCCGGGTCCCAGTAGAGCAGTTCCACCCTGCCGCCCTGTGCCAGCAGTTTTTCCTTTGGCTCCTGCTTTTGCCAGCAGCGTTCCAGCAGCTTTTCCATGTCGGCATCGGCAGACACCTTCTCCGGGCAGAGGGTACTGCCCTGCCATCTGCCATCGGCATACAGGCTCAGCGCACCGGCATTGCCCGCCAGAATGGCTGCAATGTCCTTCTTCATGCGGTCGTAGTCGTACTCCACGGCCTTGTACTGCCCATGCCACAGGCCGAAGAACACCGAGAACTCGCCGCCCAGTTCAATGAGCAAATTCTCATCATTGTGCGGGTTCTTGACCACAAAAGCCACATCCCCGTTTTCCATGTAGTCGAAGTCCGGCTCCTCATTCGTGTGCACGGTCACATGCTGGCTGCTCAGCGCCGCAAGCAGGTCCTCCTGCACGGCACTGGTATCCGGGATCTCATCATAATTGATATTTGCGTTCATGGGATGCTCCTTTTCTCTGTACTATTTGTGTTGTTATTTTTCACCAGACCGCACAGGTCTTCTTATTTTCCTTCATATTGCTGGATCATTTTTATACGCTGTGTAACAGAATCCATAAAACAGTTCACCCTACTTCACATTAGATCAATGCTTTTTGAATCTAACCATCGAACACACGACCTCGACACGATCCTGATTGTCCAAACTCAATTCAAGGTCATGGTCGATGATAGGCAGCTTGAACCGGACGGACTTCAGCCACTGTCCGTTAGGCTGGCGTTCCGGGTAGATCTGCACCTCGTCGATCAAAATCTCCACCAGTCTGCGGCGTTCCGCCTCGGTCATGGTGGCATAAAGCTTGTCGAAGCAAATCAGGATCTTATAGATGTTGTCGCCTGTGATTTTGTCGGCTTCAATGGTCTGCTTCTTTGCCCGGGCATCCATCAGTCCATTTTCCACCTCTTCGATTTTATCGTACATCTTATAAAGGCGGTCGTCAAGGTCAGATTTTCGGGCGATAAAGTGCCGGTCGTCCGGGTCAAGGCTGTCGATCTCCTCCATAAGCCGGGATTTTGTGGAGTAGTGCTGCCGTAGCTGCTTCTCATAGGCGGCGATCTCCTGCTCAATGGCAGTGGTATCTACCTTCATGTGTAGACCTTGGTCTTTTCTGCTGCCATTTCCAGCACCTCCCGTTCGTACCGTCTTGTTCGGAATAGACTTTGCAAGCAAAGTCGTGTGCCAAAGGGCGCTGCTCTCGCCTGTCGGCTCGGTCAAGCGCTTCAAAATGCAACGCATTTTGAGGTTGCCACTGGCGACCCGCGCCCCTTTGGATTCTCCGTTCACATTGTCCTACGGACGATGTGATTTTATTGTTGTAGCGATTCGCTTCATCCCGGTTTCGTCCCGGTTTGCAGAATGCCCTTGCAATCCGAAAGGAGCCGTGCTATAATGCCGCTGTAATTGAATCAGAAATCTTCAGGGCAGGGTGTGATTCCCTACCGGTGGTACAGCCCACGAGCCGTAAGGCATGATTCGGTGAAACTCCGAAGCCGACAGTACAGTCTGGATGAAAGAAGATACCAAGCGCAGAGCCCGCACGGTTCTGCGCTTGTGGAGGCTGCTCTGGGATGCGTTTGCATTCTGGAGCTTTCTTTTTTGCATAAGGGTTCCTTGTGTCTTTTCGGCTTGCCCTGAACGTTTTTGTTCAGGGCTTTTTCTTTTGGAGGCGACACGATGAACGACAAAGAGTATATGCGTCTGGCTTTGCAGCTTGCAAAAAAGGGTTGCGGATGGACATCTCCCAACCCGATGGTGGGTGCCGTGGTCGTAAAAGAGGGCAGGATCATCGGACAGGGCTGGCACCAGAGATACGGTCAGGCTCATGCGGAGCGCAATGCGCTGGCATCCTGCACCGAAGATCCGCAGGGAGCGACCCTGTATGTGACATTGGAGCCGTGCTGCCATTACGGAAAGCAGCCGCCCTGCGTGGATGCGATTCTGGACGCGGGCATTCACCGGGTGGTCGTGGGTTCTGCTGACCCGAATCCGCTGGTGGCTGGAAAAGGAATTGCAATCCTGCGCGCACACGGCATAGATGTGACCGAAAATGTTCTGCAAGAGGAATGCGATGCGCTGAACAAGGTGTTCTTCCACTATATCACCACAAAACGCCCCTTCGTTTCCATGAAATACGCCATGACGATGGACGGAAAAATCGCCACATACACAGGCGCTTCCAAATGGATCACCGGGGAAATTGCCCGGAATCATGTTCAACGGCAGCGACACCGATTCCGCGGCATTATGGTGGGAGTCGGAACCATCCTAGCAGATGACCCGCTGCTGACCTGCCGGATAGAGGGTGGCCGTGATCCCGTCCGGATCATCTGTGATACACATTTGCGGACACCGCTGCAATCACAGGTGGTCATGACCGCCAAACAGGTTCCGACCATTCTTGCGACCTGCTGCGGCGACCCGGAGAAGCAGGCGGCATATCAACAGGCCGGGTGCCGGGTCCTTTGTCTGGAAGCGCATTGCGGTCATGTGAATCTTCTGCAACTGATGGAACAGCTGGGGCAGGAGCAGATCGACAGCATTCTGCTGGAAGGCGGCGGAACCTTGAACTGGTCTGCACTGGAAAGCGGCATCGTGCAGCAGGTACAGGCTTACATTGCCCCGAAGCTGTTCGGAGGAAGGGATGCCAAAGCACCCATTGAGGGTGCAGGTGTCCCGCTTCCGGATGCTGCATTCCGCCTGAAGAACAGCCGATTGGAACAGCTTGGCAAAGATTTCCTGATCGAAAGTGAGGTGGAGTACCCGTGTTTACCGGAATCGTGGAAGAAGTCGGAACAATAAAGTCCATCAATCGGGGACAGCATTCCGCCGTACTGACTGTTCGTGCAAAAACGGTTCTGGAAGGAACCAGGATCGGCGACAGCATCGCCGTCAACGGCATCTGCCTGACCGTCAGGCAGCTCTTCCCGGATAGCTTTGCTGCGGATGTCATGCACGAGACCTTGAACCGCTCTGCACTTGCACAGCTCACCGTTGGAAGTGCTGTCAATCTGGAACGTGCCATGCCGGCCAACGGACGTTTTGGCGGACACATCGTAGCAGGCCATGTGGATGGCGTCGGACGCATTGCTAATATCCGAAAAGACGATACGGCTATCTGGTACACCATTCATGCAGATTCTGCGATCCTTCGCTATGTCGTTGAAAAAGGCTCTATCACAATAGACGGTATCAGCCTGACCGTGGCTGCGGTGGAACCTACGGGCTTTTCCGTGTCCACGATACCGCACACCGTCCGTCAGACGAACCTGAACCAACGGCACAAAGGGGATTTTGTCAATTTGGAAACCGATGTTGTTGGAAAATATATCGAGAGGCTGCTTCCATCAGAAACACCGAAGCAAAACACGCTCACAAAAGAAATGCTGCTGCGCTGCGGCTTTTAAGGAGAGTTTACGATGAACTTCAATACCATTCCCGAAGCTTTGCAAGACCTGAAGCAAGGAAAAATCATTCTGGTAACGGATGACCCCGACCGTGAAAACGAGGGGGACTTCATCTGTGCTGCCGAATTTGCCACCACCGAAAACGTCAACTTTATGGCGACCCACGGCAAAGGTCTGATCTGTATGCCGATGTCCGAAGCTTTCGTCCAGAAGCTGCAATTTCCGCAGATGGTGCAGCATAACACCGACAACCATGAAACGGCATTTACGGTGTCCATCGACCACGTTTCTACTTCTACGGGCATTTCTGCCGCAGAGCGTTCCATTACGGCGATGGCTTGTGTGGACGATCACGCAAAAGCAGAAGATTTCCGCAGACCGGGCCATATGTTCCCCCTTCTGGCAAAAAAGAACGGTGTGTTGGAGCGCAACGGTCACACGGAAGCAACCGTTGACCTGTGCCGTCTGGCAGGGCTGAAAGAATGCGGCCTGTGCTGCGAGATCATGCGGGAGGATGGCACGATGATGCGCACCGCTGAACTGGCAAAGCTGGCAGAGCGTTTCCAGATCAAATTCATCACCATCCGTGATTTACAGGAGTACCGCAAGTGTCACGATAAACTGGTCGATCAGGTGACGGCAGTGAACCTGCCCACCAAGTATGGCACCTTCAGAGCTTATGGTTTTGTGAGCCGCCTGAACGGAGAGCATCACATTGCACTGGTAAAAGGTGACATTGGCGATGGAAAGGATATTCTGTGCCGCGTCCACTCGGAATGCCTGACAGGAGATACATTTGGCTCTTTGCGTTGTGACTGCGGCCAGCAGCTGGCCGCTGCCATGACGCAGATCGAAAAAGAAGGCCGGGGTATCCTGCTCTATATGCGGCAGGAAGGCCGGGGCATCGGTCTGATCAACAAGCTGCGTGCCTATGAACTTCAGGAGCAGGGCATGGATACGCTGGAAGCCAATCTCGCTCTGGGGTTCCATGGAGATGAACGGGAGTATTATCTCGGCGCACAGATCCTCCGGGAACTTGGCGTAAAAAGCCTGCGCCTGCTTACCAATAACCCGGACAAAGTATATCAGCTCTCCGAGTTTGGGCTGGAGATCTCCGAGCGCGTACCCATTCAGATGACGGCGACCCCGTATGACCTGTTTTACCTGAAAACGAAGCAGGCACGGATGGGACATCTTCTGGAATATTAACAACGAAAGAGGTATTTAAAAATGAAAACATTTGAAGGCAAGCTGGTTTCTCAGAATATCAAGGTCGGTATCGTAGCTGCCCGATTCAACGAATTTATCACGTCCAAACTTCTGAGCGGAGCAATGGATGGTCTGCTCCGGCACGATGTGCAGGACGCTGATATTCATGTTGCATGGGTTCCGGGTGCTTTTGAGATCCCACTGGTTGCCTCTAAAATGGCAAAAAGCGGAAAGTATGATGCTGTGATCTGCCTTGGTGCCGTGATTCGCGGTTCTACCAGCCATTACGACTATGTGTGCAATGAGGTTTCCAAAGGCATTGCCACGGTCTCGCTGGAAAGCGGGGTTCCCGTCCTCTTTGGTGTTCTGACCACCGAAAACATCGAACAGGCCATCGAGCGGGCAGGCACCAAAGCAGGTAATAAAGGCTATGACTGTGCAGTCAGTGCCATCGAGATGGTAAACCTGCTCCGGGAAATGGATACCGCCGTAGAGTAAAATACACGCAGGAGCTTGCCATGATCGTTATAAAGACCCGACAGCCTGACCCGGAATTGGAGCAGAAGATCCGGATGCTTCTGGAACGAGAGCACATCGAGGCAGAGCAAATATCCATTGATTCATGGGAGAAGTTGGTTCTTCCGGGGCTTACACTGGACGGAATGACCCACGAAGTGTCGTGCAACGGCAGAAAAGTCTCCCTTACACGACTGGAGTTCGATTTGCTGCTGATGCTTGCCTCCCACGAAGGACAAATCTTCTCAAAAGAAGAGCTTTTCCGTGCTGTGTGGGGACAAAACTGTGACGACACCTTAAAGGTCGTGGCAAATACCGTTTCCAATCTGCGAAAGAAGCTGGCCGGCTGCGGTAGCTTTATCCGCACTACCCACGGCGGCTATGCTTTTGTAAGCCAAAAGGAGAACGACCCGGCATGACCAGGATCTTATTTATTTGTCTCGGAAATATCTGCCGAAGCCCGATGGCGGAGTATGTGATGAAAGACCTTACGTCCAAGGCAGGACTATCCGAGCAATTTGAAATCGCATCAGCCGCCACCAGTGCATGGGAAATCGGAAATCCGGTCTATCCTCCTGCACGGCAGAAGCTGGCAGAACATGGCATCGACTGCAACGGCAAGACCGCCCGGCAGATGACCCGGCTGGATTATGCACGGTATGATCATCTGATTGGCATGGACGAAAGTAATCTGTGCGACATCCTGCGGCTTGTCGGCGGAGACCCACAGCATAAAGTCTCGCTGCTGATGGCGCATACGGATCATCCCCGTGAAGTGGCAGACCCATGGTTCACGGGAGATTTTGAAGCCACATGGCAGGATATACTGGAAGGATGCACGGCATTGCTTGAGGAACTGCGATCATAACAGATTATCATAAAAACGGACGGATGTCTGCCAGTTGACAGACATCCGTCTATTTTTTTATTTCAAATCACCTTAAAATACTTCAGTGCCTCCCGGATGGCTTTTTCCTTCTCCGGCGGGCACTTGAGCTGCTTGGGGTTCTCAGCCTTAGGCTTGTTGTAGTTCTGCCGCTCCTTGATGCCGCATTTCTGCTTGACCTGTGCAATATAGAGGTCGCTCACGTTCAGACCGGTGTGTTCCTTGACGTACTCCCGGATCTCTTCATAAGTAGCCTTGGTCTCTGCAGCAGTCACGTCCAACTCATCCATCTTCAGGTCTACCGTGATCTTCTGGTGGATATCCAGTTTGGACAATGCGCATACCGTCTCGATATGCTCACTGTGAGGGAACATATCCACCGGCGTGCTGCTCTCCACTTTGTATCCCTTCCGGGTCAGCAGCTCCAGATCCCGGGCCAGCGTGACCGGGTTGCAGCTCACGTAGACCACACGTTTCGGGGCCATGCGGGCCACGCTATCGATAAACTGCGGCGTAGAGCCCTCCCGCGGCGGGTCCATAAAGATCACGTCTGCGCGTTCACCAGCCGCAGCGGCTTCGCCGATCCACCGGGTGGCATCTGCGGCAAAGAAGCGGGCGTTCTTCACGCCATTGTGCTTTGCATTGCCTATGGCATCGTGCACCGCTTCGCGGTTCACCTCCACGCCCACTACCTGCTTTGCATGGTCGGCGGCGGTCAGGCCGATGGTTCCGATGCCGCAGTAGGCATCCAGCACCACTTCTTTGCCGGTGAGATGCGCCGCGTCCACCGCAAGGCCGTACAGCACTTCGGTCTGGGTATGATTGATCTGGTAAAAACTGCGCGGGCTGAGCGCATACGTCTTGCCGCAAAGCTCGTCCAGAATGAATCCCTTGCCGTACAGCACCTTTTCCATATCGCCCAGCACCACGCTGGTTTTGCGGTCGTTCACGTTCTGGACGATGGTGGTGATGGCCACGCCCTGCTTTCCGGCTTCGGTCAGCAGGGCTTTGACAAAGTTCTTGGCACCCGGCAGCACCGGCTGAGCCGTCACCAGCACCACCATCACCTGCCCGGTCATAACGCCGCGCCGCAGCAGGCAGTGACGCAGAAGGCCGGTGCCCTTATCCTCATTAAAAGGCTGGTAATGGCAGATGCCCGCTGCCGCACGCACAGCCAGCATGGTCTTATCCAGCACTTCGTCCTGCAAAAGGCAGCTTTCCACCGGCAGCACCTTGTGGCTGTTTGCCGCGTAGATGCCGGAGGTAAGTTTTCCACCCCAGCCGGTGGTAAAGGTGGAGATCACCTTGTTCCGATAGTGGTACGGCGTTTCCATGCCCCGGATGTGCTCCACCGGGCCGAATCTGCCCAGCAGCTTTTTCACGGTCTCTTCTTTCTGTTTCAGCTGTGCGGCGTAGTCCATGCCCAGCATCGGGCAGCCGCCGCAGTTTTTGGCACGCAGTTTGCAATCCATCTTCCGCTCTCCTTTTTACCCATAAGGGTCATACAGATCATATTCTTCCGCTTCCAGATGCTTTTCCTCCAGCACCTTCATGGCCTGTTCCAGCTCGCTTTGGCCGCAGCCGCTCTCGCTGACCAACGCGTGCACCGCCGCCGCAAGGTCGCCGCCAAAGAGGGTGTCCAGCCGTTCCCGCATACTCCACACGTTGTAGGCGCGCTGGGTGATGGCCGGAGTGTAGGTATTGCGGTTGCCATCCTTGCCGCTTTTCACCCAGCCCTTTTCTTCCAGCCGGTAAAGAAAGTTCAGAACGGTCGCCGGTGCCCAGCCCTTTGCGCGCAGCTTTGCGTCAATGTCCCGCCGGGTGACGGGCGCACGGCAGGCCCACACGGCAAGCATGACCTGCTCCTCTGCCGCCGAAAGCGGCTTTACACTGTCCGGGATGCCATACATCCTGCTGTTCTCCCTCCTTTTGGCATCTTTTTTGCTTTTACGTTTGTCTTTGTTTTATTATTATACCAATCTCTGCGCCAAAGCGCAAGAGCCGGAAACGCCGATGAAATCAGGCTTTTTCAGCTCTATTTTACATTTGTCTTTGTTTTTGTTTTTCTATCAAGGACATTTGTGTGCTTTGTGCCCGCACAGGGGCTTTTGCGCCGTATCTTTGTGCAAAGATGCTCTTGTTTTCATCCCTGCAAAACCGGTATACTACGGCTACAGCAATCAACAGAACGCACCGCAGAAAACCGCGGTGCTGTGCGATACAGGAAAGGGAGAGTTCATTATGGCACGAGTTTACAACTTCAGCGCAGGCCCCAGCATGCTGCCCGAGAAGGTGCTCAAGCAGGCACAGGCAGAGCTGCTCGAGTATGGCAACAGCGGTCAGAGCGTGATGGAGATGAGCCACCGCAGCAAGTGGTTCGATGCCATCATCAAGGACACCGAGGCCACCCTGCGCCGGGTAATGAACATTCCCGACAACTACAAGGTCGGTTTCTTTCAGGGCGGTGCCACCCAGCAGTTTGCCATGGTCCCGCTGAATTTCATGACCACCGGCAAAGCAGATTACCTTGTCACCGGCAATTTCTCGAACCTTGCCGCCAAGGAAGCCGCCAAGTTCGGCGAGGTGAACATTGTTGCTTCCAGCAAGGACAAAAACTTCACCTACATCCCGGACGTGAACGCCATCAACTATGATAAGGATGCCAGCTACATCCACATCTGCCAGAACAACACCATCTTCGGCACCCAGTTCGTGGAGGTGCCGCAGGTGGAGGGTGTGCCTCTGGTAGCCGACATGAGCTCCATGATCCTCTCCAAGCCGGTGGATGTGACCAAGTACGGCTGCATCTACTTCGGCGTGCAGAAGAATGTAGCTCCCGCCGGCATGGCCATTGCCATCGTCCGCGACGATCTGCTGGGCCATGCCGCCGACAATGTGCCCACCATGATGAACTACACCACCCTGCTGGGCAAGGACAGCATGTACAACACCCCGCCGTGCTGGTGCATCTACATGACCGGTCTGGTACTCAAGTATCTGGAAAACGACATCGGCGGTCTTGCCAACATGCAGAAGATCAACGAAGCCAAGGCCAAAGTGCTGTACGACTATCTGGACGGTCAGGGCTTCTTCACGAATCCTGTGGAGCACCGCTACCGCAGCACCATGAATGTCACCTTCACCAGCCCCAATGCAGATCTGGACAAGAAGTTCTGCGCCGAAGCTGCAGAAGCAGGCTTCGTGAACCTGAAGGGCCACCGTCTGGTAGGCGGCATGCGCGCTTCCATTTACAACGCAATGCCCGCCAAGGGCGTGGACAAGCTGGTGGACTTCATGGAGAAGTTCCGCAAGGCAAATGCATAAGAGGGGAATTCAGATATGTATACGATCAAAACTTTGAACGCCATCAGCCCGGTGGGTCTGGCAAAGCTGAACAACAAGCAGTTTGACGTGGCTGTGGACACCGATGCCCCGGACGGCATCCTCGTTCGCAGCGCCGACATGCTGAATACCGCCTTCAACGACAATCTTCTGGCCATCGCCCGCGCCGGTGCCGGCGTGAACAACATCCCGCTGGACCGCTGCAGTGAGCAGGGCATCGTGGTGTTCAACACCCCCGGTGCCAACGCCAACGCTGTGGCCGAGCTGGTGATCGGTATGCTGATCGCCGGCAGCCGCAATGTGGCTGCTGCTGCCCAGTGGTGTCAGGGCCTTGTCGGCGACCCCGCCATGGCAAAGACCGTGGAAAAGGGCAAGAAGCAGTTCGTGGGCAACGAGATCAAGGGCAAGACGCTGGGTGTCATCGGTCTGGGTGCCATCGGCTCCCGCGTGGCTAACTGCGCCATTGAGCTGGGCATGGAGGTCTACGGCTACGACCCCTACATCTCCATTGATGCCGCATGGAACCTGAGCAGTCAGGTACGCCACTGCGTGAACCTGAACGACATGCTGCCCCTGTGCGACTACATCACCATCCATGTGCCCTACCTGCCCACCACCAAGGACACCATCAACGCCCAGACCCTTGCCCTGTGCAAGGACGGCGTGAAGATCCTGAACTACGCCCGCGGCGAACTGGTCAACACCGAAGCGCTGCTGGAAGCCATGGAGACCGGAAAGGTGTCCGGCTACATGACCGACTTCCCGTCTGAGGCCATTCTGGGCAAGCCCGGCATCGTGTGCACCCCGCATCTGGGCGCTTCCACCCCGGAAGCCGAGGACAACTGCGCCGTGATGGCTGCAAAAGAGCTGAGCGACTACCTGAAGAACGGCAACATCATCCACTCGGTGAACATGCCGGAGGTCAACCAGCCCCGCGCCGGCGGCAAGCGCATCTGCATCATCCACAAAAACGAGCCGGGCATGATCAGCCAGATCACCGCCCTGACCACCGAAGCCGGCCTGAACATCGAGAACATGGTGAACAAGAGCAAAAAGAACATGGCCTACACCATGCTGGATGCTACCGGTGCTGTGGACAAGAAGCTGGCCGAAAAGCTGGCTGCCATCCCCGCCGTGATCCGGGTGCGCATCCTGTAAAGCAAAACGGTTTAAAATGCCCGCCGCTTCGCTCTGGGCATCTTCAGCGGAAAACGATTTTTATTTTAGCAACCCGGAAAAATCTGCGGATTTTTCCGGGTTGCTTTTTCACAGAGAAGGGCCGTGGCGGCAGCCTGCATTTCCAAACCAGGATTTTTTACAAGCTGGAAATTCTTTCTCGTCTTATCTGCCGGTTAGTTTCCATTTACAAACTGTAGTTTGTCTTAAAAAACGCGTTAAAGATAGCTTTTTCTAACTACACATCGTAAAAAGTTTACACGTATTAACATTCAAGAAAAAGCTTGAAAATGGTAAATTCTGTGCTACAATAGGCTCGACAGAAGGGAAATGTCCACCCTGTTCTCCGGCTTTTGGGCCGGTATATTCATCTTACAGGTCCTGCGGTGCAGGGCCTCTGACAGGAAATAGAAAAGGTAGGGAAGTTACTATGGATATCAAGAAGATCGCACTGTTCGCCGCCGGTACTCTGTTCGGCTCTGCCGGTTTCAAGCTGCTGTCCAGCAAGGATGCCAAGAAGGTCTACGCCCAGACCACTGCTGCCGTGCTGCGCATGAAGGACTCCACCATGGAGACCGTCAGCAAGGTCCAGGAGCAGGCCGGTGACATTCTGGCCGATGCAAAGGCCATCAACGAGGCTCGTGCTGTTGAAGCCGAGGCTGCTGTGATCGAGGATGCCGCCGAGGAGACCACCGAAGAGACCGCTGAGTAATTTTCGGTTCGTAAAGCATTGAAAGCCCCAACGTGGCTTTCGAGCCGCCTTCGGGCGGCTCTTTTTTGTGAGAGTGGGGCCGCAGGCGTGCAGGGTATAGCAGCCTGACGCTGCGGCAAAAAGATAGAGAAGGATATTTGATATATGAAATGTACCATTCTGCATGAAGGCAAAGGCCGGATGCGCGTGCATGTGGAAAAAGTCCGCATGACTTTGCACCGTGCCGATGTGCTGGAAGCTTATCTGAACCACCATGATGCCATCGTCCATGCCGCCGTTTACGAGCGCACCGGCGATGTGGTCATTACCTATACCGGCAAGCGCACCGCCGCCATTGCCATTCTGGCAGGCTATAAGTTCGATGTGGCCGAGTATGACGCTCTGGTCACCTCCGCCGACAGCCGCAGGCTGAACCGGGAATATCAGGATAAAATGTTCGATTTGGTGGCAGGCCGCTGCCTGCGCAAGCTGTTCCTGCCCGCACCCCTTGACGCTGCCTACACGGCATTCCGCTCCATCCGCTTCCTCTGGAAGGGTGTGCGCTGCGTGCTGAGCCGCAGGCTGGAAGTGGAGGTGCTGGACGCTTTGTCCATCGGCGTCTCGCTGCTGCGCGGCGACTTTGGCACCGCCGGTTCTGTCATGTTCCTGCTGAATCTGGGCTCTCTGCTGGAAGAGTGGACCCGCAAGAAGAGTCTGGACGATCTGGCCCGCAGCATGGCCCTGAACGTGGACAAGGTGTGGGTGCGCAGCCAAGGCACCGAAGTGCTGGTGCCTCTGACCAAAGTACGCTCCGGCGATGAGGTGGTCGTGCGCAGCGGCAACATGATCCCGCTGGACGGCACCGTGCTGGAAGGCGAAGCCATGGTAAATCAGGCCGCCCTGACCGGCGAAGCCATGCCGGTGCGCAAGGCAGAGGGCTCCACCCTCTATGCCGGCACCGTTGTGGAGGAGGGCGAGTGCGTCTTTATCGCCAAGGCCGAGGGCGGTTCCAACCGCTACGACAAGATCGTGGCCATGATCGAGGAATCCGAAAAGCTCAAGTCCAGCACCGAGAACCGTGCGCTGGTTCTGGCCGACCGTCTGGTCCCCTGGTGCCTCGGCGCTACCGTCGTCACCTACGCCCTGACCCGGAACGCCACCCGCGCCATCTCCTGCCTGATGGTGGATTTCTCCTGCGCGCTCAAGCTCTCCATGCCGCTGGCCGTGCTTTCCGCCATGCGCGAGTGCGGCAGCTACCACATCACCGTCAAGGGCGGAAAATATCTGGAAGCCCTGGCCAAGGCCGACACCATCGTGTTTGATAAAACGGGCACCCTGACCCACGCCACCCCGCAGGTGGTGCAGGTGGTTCCGTTCTCCAGCTATGAGGAGCGTGAGGTGCTCCAGCTGGCCGCCTGCCTGGAAGAGCATTTTCCCCACTCCATGGCCAACGCCGTGGTCCGTGCCGCCAAGGAGCGCGGCATTTCCCATGAGGAGATGCACTCCGAGGTGGAGTACATCGTAGCCCACGGCATTGCAAGCCGCGTGGGCGGCCAGCGCGTGGTCATCGGCAGCCACCACTTCGTCTTTGAGGATGAAAAGTGTACCATCCCCACAGCCGAGCAGCAGAAGTTCGATGCCCTCAAGCCCGCGTATTCGCACCTGTACATGGCTGCCAGCGGGCAGCTGGTGGGCGTGATCTGCATTTCCGACCCGCTGCGCCCGGAAGCCGCCGCTGTGCTGAACGGACTGCGTGCGCTGGGCATCCGGAACACCGTCATGATGACCGGCGACAGCGAGCGCACCGCTGCCGCCATTGCAAAGCAGGTGGGCGTGGACCGCTTCTTTGCCGAGGTGCTGCCCGAGGACAAGGCAAACTTTGTCCAGCAGGCCAAGGCCGAGGGCCACACCGTGGTGATGATCGGCGACGGCATCAACGACTCCCCCGCTCTGTCTGCTGCCGACATTGGCATCGCCATCAACTCCGGCGCTGCCATCGCCCGCGAGATCGCAGACGTGACCATCAAAGCTGACAGTCTGGAGGAACTGGTGGCCCTCAAGGCCATCGCCAACTCTCTGCAAAAGCGCGTGCACGCAAACTACCGCTTCGTGCTCACCTTCAACTCGGCCCTCATCGCGCTGGGTGCTCTGGGCATCCTGCAGCCGGCCTCCTCTGCCATGCTGCATAATCTCTCCACCATCGGCATCAGCCTGAAGAGCATGACCAATCTCCTGCCGGAGAACAAGGCTCCGCAGCTGAAAGCATAATTACCGCAAAAAATAACGCCGTGTCCGAACATTCGACACGGCGTTATTTTTTATCTGTTATTCCAGCCCGATCTGCTGTGCATACTCTTCCAGCAGCTCCCGCTCCAGGAACGGGGTCTTGACACCCTCGCGGTCACGGTAGGTCTCGTGGCCCTTGCCAATGACGGCGATCAGGTCGCCCTCCTGCGCGTGATCCACTGCGTAGTGCAGCGCATCCAGACGGTCGGGGATCTCCACAAACTTTGCGTCCGGGTTGCCCTTGTTCATGCCCACGCGGATATCAGCAAGGATGTCCTCCACCTTTTCAAAGCGGTTGTTGTCCTCGGTAAGGATGGAGAAATCGGCCATCTTGGCGCAGATCTCGCCCATGCCGTAGCGGCGCAGCTTGGAGCGGTTGCCGCCGCAGCCGAACACCACCACCAGACGGTGGGGCTTGTAGGCCCGCAGAGTGGTGAGCAGGCTCTCTGTGGACACCTCGTTGTGGGCGTAGTCCAGCAGGATGGTGAACTTCTTGCTGATGGGCACCAGCTCCACGCGGCCCTTGACCACGCACTTGCCAAGGCCGTCGTGGATGGCCTGATCCGGCAGGCCCAGCACCTTGCCCACCGCCAGAGCTGCCAGCGCGTTGTACACGCTGAACTCGCCGGGCATATTCACCTTCACATCCATCTCGTCCTTGCCGGTCACATGGAACTTCACGCCCAGAAAATCGTGGGTGCGCAGCAGTTCAAAGCCGGTCTCGCGGTAGTCCGCCTGCTCAGCACGGCCATAGGTGACAAGGCGGCAGGTGTGGCCTTCCAGAAGTGCTTCGGTATTCTCATCGTCAATGTTCACCACGCCCACATCGCAGCGCTTGAACAGCTGGCCCTTCCAGCTGCGGTACTCCTCAAAGGTCTTGTGCTCGCCGGGGCCGATGTGATCCGGCGAAAGGTTGGTGAACACGCCCACATTGTAGTGCACACCGGCCACGCGGTCCATCATCAGGCCCTGGCTGGAAACCTCCATCAGCGCGGTGTCGCAGCCTGCGTCCAGAAACTCCCGAAAGGTCTTTTGCAGTTCGTAGCTTTCTGGGGTGGTGTTGGCAGTTTCCTTGTGGCGGCCCATATAATAAATGCCGTTGGTGCCGATCATGCCCACCTTGCGGCCTGCAGCTTCCAGCACGCTCTTGATCATGTGGGTGGTAGTGGTCTTGCCCTTGGTGCCGGTCACACCGATCATGGTCATCTTGCGGGACGGGTTGCCAAAAAGGTTCGCGCTCATCAGGGCCATGGCATAGCGGCTGCTTTCCACCTTGACCACGGTCACGCCCGGCATGGCGGAAAGGTCGATGTCGTGCTGGATGACCAGTGCGCTGACACCCTTTGCCGCGCAGTCGGCGGCAAACTCATGGCTGTCACGCTGGGTGCCCACGATGCACACGAACAAAAGGCCCGGTGCCGCCTTGCGGCTGTCGTAGATGATATCCGAGATCTCGGTGTCCAGACTGCCCTGCGCAAGGGTAAAGGGCACGCCTTCCAGTAACTGTTCCAGTTTCATACTGCACACGCTCCTCAAAACATTTTGTCACATGGGGTTTTCTTCGTTATTTGCGGTCATGCGGGCGGGGTCGGTCAGCGGTGTTTCTTCCGCAGCTGCCGCCGTATCGTCCGCAGGCTGAGCCGCAGCGGCATCCTCTGCACCGTCTGCCGCAGTATCCTCGGCAGCAGAGGTGTCAGGCTCTTCCTGCACGGTCTTTTCCGGCACAACATAACCGGAGGGCAGGGTCGGCTGGCCCTGTGCAAAGTAAATTTTACGGGTGCTGCCCGCGCTGACATGGCTGAAATCCAGTCTGCCGGTGTCGGTAGGGGCACAACCCTTGCCGTCGGCATTGGTCAGCACATAGCGTGCGCGGTCCAGCTTATAATCCAGATCGTTCCGTGTACCCAGAAGCACACTGACACGATCCTGATACAAAAATGCCATCTGGTCGGTGTCCGCAAATTCCATGCGGGTCACATCGTCCAGCATCCCATACTCTTCCAGCTTTGCCTGCAGCTCATTCAGCGCATCCAGACGGTCGTCCGTCTGCACCGCTGCCGAAGCTGCTGCCGAACCGGATGCATCCGATGCCGCCGGGTCTGCCTGCGCTGCAAAGGTCAGCTGGTCGCCGGGTGTCACCGACACCGGCTCGCCGCCGTATAGGGTCTTGAGTTCTTCCGGCTGGGCAGACTCGCAGGCCAGGATCTTGAACTGATCCGAGAGGGTCAGCCAGCCGCTCTTCGTCTGCATGGCATAGGTAGGCACCGCCTCGGTCACCTGCACCACCACCGTGTTGGGGTAATCCCGAACCACCCTGATGGATTCCAGCAGCGGGAACTGCTTTTCCAGCTCCGCTTCCTTGGCGGCGGGGTCAAAGCTGAAAATGTTCTCTTCGGTCTGCACACCCAGTGCCTGCAGGATCTGGCTGCTGGAATAGCCGCCCACCTCCTGCACCACGGTGCCGTCCGCCGTCTGCACCTGAATGGTGCCGATCTTAAACAGCATGGTCATGGTCAGGTAGACACCGGCGGCGATCACGGCCAGCAGGGTCACAAAGGCCATCAGCCGCCGCAGCATCCGCCGCCGCTTCAGTGCAGCGCGGGTCAGGCGGCGCTTCTTGCGTTTTTCCCGCTGTACCGGGTCGCGTGGCTGCTGTTGTGCCGGGCGCAGACGCTGGTTTTTGTAGCGCTGCTGCGCTGCCTGAGCTGCTGTCTTGCGCGGCTTCTGCCCCTGTGAACGGCGCTGCTGCGGCTTGCGGGCCGTGCCGGATGCACGCTGTTCCGGCTGGGCCGTGCGGCTTCGCTGCGCGGTACGGTTCCGGTTCTGGCCGCTGGTGCGCCGGGTGCCGCTCTGTTCGGTGCGGCGCGGCTGCGAAGGAAACTCGATGCTGTTATCGGTACGGGTGCGGCGCACCGTACCATTGGCGGTGCGGTCCGGCGCAAAGCTCAGCGGTTCCCCGTTGAAGCCATAGCGCCCGTCCGCACTGCCGGAAGATCCTTTTTGTTGTGAAGGCGGCGGAGTATGCTGCAGGTCTTTCCGCAGGTCGTAGATATTGCCGTTG
>OILA01000204.1_pt1 | contig 17268 bp, 9 predicted proteins | sample 1584461 | NCBI WGS metagenome assembly OILA01 (sample SAMN02674697, study PRJEB24791) | human gut metagenome, SKBSTL033 | isolation source: stool | host: Homo sapiens | place: USA
GCCGAGCAGCTGAAAGAAGCCTGTCAGGGTGCAAATGTCACAATCAAAAAGGTGGAGCGCAAGGAAAAGTCCGAAAAGCCGCCTGCTCTCTATGACCTAACTACCCTGCAAAGAGATGCCAACCGCCTGCTTGGATTTACAGCCCAGCAGACCCTGGACTATCTGCAAAGCCTGTATGAAAAGAAGCTCTGCACCTATCCCCGTACTGACAGCCGCTATCTGACCGGTGATATGGCAGACAGCCTGCCGGTGTTGGTGAATCTGGTTGCCAATGCTATGCTGTTTCGCAAAGGGATCGCCATTACCTGTGATCCGCAGACAGTCATCAACGATAAGAAAGTAACCGACCACCACGCAGTAATCCCTACCAGAAATCTCAAGGATGCAGACCTTTCTGCCCTTCCTGCGGGAGAAAAAGCGGTGCTGGAGCTGGTGGCCCTGCGTCTGCTGTGCGCCGTAGCCCAGCCCCATATCTATTCGGAAACCGTTGTGATTGCAGCGTGTGCCGGTGGGGAGTTTACCGCCAAAGGAAAAACGGTGAAGCACCCCGGATGGAAAGCACTGGAGGACGCCTACCGTGCCAAAATGAAGGATGCAGAGCCGAAAAAAGAGGGCGCAGAGAAAGCCCTGCCGGAGCTGACTGAAGGACAGACCCTTTCGGTTGCTGCGGCAATCGTCAAAGAAGGCAAAAGCAGTCCGCCTCAGCACTTTACGGAGGATACCCTATTGTCCGCGATGGAGACTGCCGGAAAAGAGGATATGCCGGAGGATGCCGAGCGAAAAGGTTTGGGGACACCGGCCACCCGTGCCGGTATTTTGGAAAAGCTGGTATCTGCCGGTTTTCTGGAACGAAAAAAGAACAGGAAAACGGTGCAGCTTCTCCCTTCCCACGATGCAGTTTCCCTGATCACCGTTCTGCCGGAACAGCTGCAATCTCCGCTTTTGACTGCCGAGTGGGAGTACCGCCTGGGCGAGATCGAGCGCGGGCAGCTTGCCCCGGAGGAGTTTCTGGATGGGATCAGCACCATGCTGAAAGATCTGGTGGGGACTTATCAGGTCATCAAGGGAACCGAGTACCTGTTTGCCCCGCCCCGTGAGGTGGTAGGCAAATGCCCTCGCTGCGGTGGGGAAGTTGCAGAACTGCAAAAAGGCTTCTTCTGTCAGAATGATTCTTGCAAATTTGCAATCTGGAAAAACAACAAATGGTGGGCTGCCAAGAAAAAACAGCCGACCAAGGCTGTGGTGTCTGCACTGCTTAACGATGGCCGTGTCCATGTGACGGGCCTATATTCGGAGAAAACCGGAAAGACCTACGATGCCGCTGTGGTTTTGGAGGATGATGGACAGTACGCCAACTTCAAGCTGGAATTTGACCAGCGGAAAGGAGGCAGCCGATGAAGCTCTCTTTAGTGGAACGGGAAACCATTCTCCTCTATAACCAGGCAGAACCAATGGCTGAGATCTATACTCATGATCCCCGTCTGATGGAGAAGCTGGATCTGCTGGCAAAAAAGCACCCCGACCAGATCATCCGAAAGGACGCCCATAACTTTACCGTCCCCAAGCGGTGTGTATCAGTCCGAGAGCCATATAGCGCAGAACGCCGCAAAGCTGCCAGTGAGCGTGCGAAAGCTGCCGGATACCAGCCCCCTGCGAGAAAGTCCGGCAGTTAAAGGCACATGGCAGAGAATGTATTTGAAGCAGTCAAGCAGTCGGTCAGCACCAGAGAAGCGGCAGAGCTTTATGGGATAAAAGTCAAACGAAATGGCATGGCCTGCTGTCCCTTTCACGATGATAAGAACCCCAGCATGAAGGTAGACCAGCGGTTCCACTGCTTTGGCTGCGGTGAAGATGGGGATGTGATCGACTTTACCGCAAAGCTCTTTGACCTCTCTTCAAAAGAAGCGGCGGAGAAACTGGCACAGGACTTTGGCCTGATCTATGACAGTCAGGCCCCGCCCCGCAGGAGATATGTCCGGCAGAAAACCGAGGCGCAGAAGTTTCGTGAGGACCGGCAGCGGTGTTATCGCGTACTGTCCGATTACTACCATCTGCTGAAAAAATGGGGGATTGACCATTCTCCCCGGACACCGGAGGAAGAACCGCACCCCCGCTTTGTGGAAGCAATCCAGAAGAAAACCTATGTAGAGTACCTGTTGGACCTTTTTCTTTATGAAAGTGAAGAAGAACAAAGGGTATGGGTTGCAGAACACACAGCAGAAATCACACACTTGGAAAGGAGATTGAAAATCATGGCTGAGAACAAACCCACCAACCGAGAGCGGCTAAGGGAAATCACAGATGGCATCGAGCAGGGGATCAAGGAACTGTTTGAGAGTGAAAAGTATATGCGCTATCTGTCCGTCATGTCCCGCTTCCACCGCTATTCGGTAAACAACACCATGCTCATCTATATGCAGAAGCCGGACGCTACATTGGTAGCCGGATACAATAAGTGGAAAGACCAGTTTGAGCGTCATGTAAAAAAGGGCGAGCATGGCATTACCATCATCGCCCCCACACCGTATAAGAAGAAAATCGAGGAGCAGAAGCTGGACCCGGATACCAAGGCTCCGATTCTGGATAAAGACGGAAAGATCGTCACAGAGGAAAAAGAAATCGAAATCCCCATGTTTCGTCCGGTCAAGGTCTTTGATGTGAGCCAGACCGATGGGAAACCTTTGCCGGAGCTTGCTTCCTCCCTTTCCGGCAATGTGCCAAATTATGAGGCATTCATGGAGGCTCTGCGCCGCAGTGCGCCGGTGCCGATCACTTTTGAAGCAATGGCCGCCGATACGGACGGCTATTTTTCTGCCGATCATCAGAAAATCGCCATTCGTCAGGGCATGAGTGAGGTGCAGACGGTTTCGGCCACAGTACACGAGATTGCCCACAGCAAGCTCCATGACCCTAAAAAATATGAAATGCTACCGTCATGGAAGGTTGTGCTGGAGAGTGAAGGTGGAACCAAGCATGATTTCAAGCTGGATTTTGCCACAGAAAAAGAAGCTGAACAGTTTGCTTCTGATATGGATTGGCGCTATGTGGACGAAAATCAGTTTGAATGGCGGCTTGCAGTTGAGGAAGATGCAACCGCAGAAAAACAGGCAATCAAAAACCGTCACACGGAGGAAGTGGAGGCTGAAAGCATTTCCTATGCGGTCTGCAAGTATTTTGGCATCGAGACTGGAGAAAACAGCTTCGGCTATATTGCAAGCTGGAGTAAGGGCAAGGAACTGAAAGAACTGAGAGCCAGTTTGGAGACCATCAACAAAACCTCCGACACTTTGATCTCCGATATTGAGCGCCACTATAAGGAAATCTGCAAAGAGCGCGGAATCGACCCTCATGCAAAGGTAGAGCCGGAACCCGCCCCGATAGAGCAGCCAGAAGATGCCGCTAAGGTATCTGATGGACAGCAGACCGGCAATCTGACCTACTATGTAGCAGAGTGCATGGAGTTTCCAAACCTCGGAGAATACCACGATAACCTGTCTTTGGAGGAAGCTGTCCGCATTTATCAGGAGATTCCGGCAGAGCGAATGAACGGGATCAAGGGCATTGGTTTTGAGCTGAAAGACGGAAGCGACTATGAAGGACCTTTTCCGATTTTGACCGGCCAGACCATTGACCTGGACACCATCCAGGCAATCGACTATTACCGTGATAATCCTCTGGTGCAAAAAGCGGTAAAGGAACTGGCTGCGGCAATGCCGGAAATGGAAGTGCTGGGGGCGGACGCCAATCAGCAGGAGGCTTTGTTTCTGATCGACAATGCCACCTATCTTCATATCCAGTCCTGTGACAGCGGCTGGGACTATACCCTTTACGATGCCGCATCCATGAAAGAGTTGGATGGTGGTCAGCTGGATATGCCGGAGATTTCCCGCATGAAGGCAGTTCTCCAGATTTGTGATGACAACGATTTGGGCAGAGACTCGGTAAAATACGCACCGTTGTCCATGATTGAGACCTTGCAGGAAGCTGCCTACCAGCAGATGCAGGCAGAGGCCAGTCAGATGACTGCTTCTTCCCAGCTGCCGGAGGCACAGGAGCAGGCGCTGGATGAATACCCAACGCCGGATGAGCAGGTCTCCACACCGGATATGCAGAAATACGGTTACTCTTATGACGGGATGCTCCCTGTTACCAGAGAACGGGCGCTGGAACTGGATGCCGCCGGTTTGACTGTCTATGTGCTGCATGAGGACAATACGGAGAGCATGGTGTTTGACCCGCAGGAGATCATGGAGCATGGCGGTCTTTTCGGCGTGGATCGTGAGGAATGGGAGAAAAGCCCTCAGTTCCACGAAAAGGTCATGGAGCGTCAGGAACATCAGCAGGAACGAGAACAGGCATTTCTCTCCCAGAACAGAAACTGCTTTGCCATCTACCAGGTGAGCCGTGACGATCCGCAGAATGTGCGCTTTATGAATCTGGACTGGTTAAAGTCCCATGATATTTCCATAGACCGCAGTAATTATGACCTCATCTACACCGCTCCGCTGAGTGAGTCTGGCACTGTGCCGGAGCAGCTGGAAAAACTCTATCAGCAATTCAATCTGGAAAAACCCGTAGACTTTCACAGTCCCTCCATGAGCGTCAGCGACATCGTTGCGATCAAACAGGACGGTAAGGTATCCTGTCATTACTGCGACAGCGTTGGTTTTACCCAGATCCCCGGATTCCTGCCGGAAAATCCGCTGAAAAATGCAGAGATGGCCGTAGAGGACGATTACGGCATGATCGACGGCATCATCAACAATGGCGCAAAAGAGCCTACGGTGGCAGAGCTGGAACAGCAGGCCCGAAGCGGTCAGCCCATTTCCCTGATGGCTCTGGCAGCCGCCACCCATCGGGAGGAATGGGAAAAGAAAAAATCCGTTGTGGAACAGCTGAAAAACCAGCCCAAAGCAGAACACAAAAAGACAGCACCCAAAAAGAGTGCGGAAAGGGAGATTTGATATGGGAAACTTTACTTTTGAGGAAATGAACCTGATGTGCATTTACAATACCGGCAGCCGCACCGGGCTGATCGACAGCCTGCGTGAAATGCACGGCGAGCTTTCGCCGGAGGAAACGGAACTGAGGGAGCTGACCGACAGTGCCCTTACGAAGCTCTGTGCGATGACCGATGAGGACTTCTCTCAGCTGGAGCTGTACCCGGATTTTGACCAGTAAATTTATCGTGTCAGGATGACATAGTGAGAGAAACTGTCCGATGGAAAGGCGGTTTCTTTTGTTTTTTACAAAAGCCCACTATACTTTTAAGGTTGAGGAAATTATAATGAATGATGGATAAACATAGAAATTATGGAGGATTACTATCGTGGATAAAGCAGTTATTTATATACATGGAAAAGGAGGAGATGCTGAAGAAGCTCTCCATTACAAGTCGCTCTTTAGTGATTGTGATGTAATTGGTCTTGACTATACTGCACAGTTTCCATGGGAAGCAAAAGAAGAATTTCCATTACTTTTTAATTCGATTTATAGAAACTACAAGACTGTTGAAATAATCGCCAATAGCATTGGAGCGTATTTTGCTATCAATGCCTTATCAAATCAGCAAATAGAGAAAGCATATTTTATTTCGCCCATTGTAGATATGGAAAGGCTTATTGCTGATATGATGATTTGGGCAAATGTTACAGAGGATGAACTCAAAGAGAAAAAAGAAATTCAGACAACCTTTGGAGAGACTCTTTCATGGGATTATCTTTGCTATGCAAGAGAAAATCCTATTATATGGGAAATCCCAACGCACATTTTGTATGGTGAAAAAGATAATCTTACCGCTTATGGAACGATATTTGAATTTGCCCAAAGAACCCATTCAACACTTTCTGTCATGAGAAATGGAGAACACTGGTTTCATACAGAAGAACAGATGAAGTTTTTGGACGAATGGATTGTTGAAAATTCTAAACACAATGACAGGTTTTCAAGAGCAACTTGTGTGCGTTGATGAATATCTTGAACTTAGGAGGTGTTTAATGAAAACGGTTCTTTTACATGGGTTGGGACAAACTGCACAGGATTGGAAAGAAGTAGTCCAACAACTATCAATTTCCGATGTCGATTGCCCAGAACTTTTTTCTTCAACAGAAGATGAAATATCATATTCGCAGATTTTAGGCGATTTAGAACAGCGGTATTCTGAAGAAAAAGAGCCGCTTCGTATCTGTGGTCTTTCGTTAGGTGCGCTTCTTGCGATTGATTTTGCTATTCAGCATGAAGAAAAAGTGGCTTCGCTGGTTTTGATTGGCGCACAATATAAAGTTCCAAGCTTACTGATAGATTTTCAAAATCTTATCTTCCGTTGTATGCCAAACAAGGCTTTTGAAAGTATGGGACTATCAAAAAGCAGCACCATAAAATTGGCTCACTCTATGCGATCATTGGATTTTACTGCGCAATTAAATAATATTTGTTGTCCAGTGACAATTTTGTGTGGCAAAAAGGATACTGCCAATCTAAAGGCTTCTAAAAGGCTAAAAGAATTGCTACCCCAAGCTACTTTGCACATCGTTCCAAATGCAGGACATGAACTCAATAAATATGCACCAAACACGATTGCAGAGATATTAAACAACTAAACACTCAAAACCTTACTCCTAAACTGGGGTTGTATCCAGATGTTGACCAGTAAATTTATTGAACCAAGATGAGGTGGTGAGAGAAGTTATGCAATATATGATACGAGAAATGAAAAGCCAAGAATACAGATTGTTAAGCGATTTTTTATACGAAGCGATTTATATTCCGGAAGGTGTTGAAGCACCACCTAGATCAGTCATAGACTTTCCAGAATTACAAGAATATATCATTGAGTTTGGGAATCGAAAACACGATAAAGCCTTAGTTGCAGAAATTCAAGGAGATATAGTAGGAGCTATTTGGGTAAGAATTATGAATGACTATGGACACATTGATAATGATACACCATCTCTTGCTATGTCTGTCTGCCCTCGATATAGAGGATTAGGCATTGGAACTTCATTATTGAAACAACTATTACAAGTAGAAAGATTGGCTGGATATTCAAAAATATCCCTGTCCGTTCAGAAAAGTAATTATGCAGTGAAAATGTATGAGAAAGTGGGATTTACTGTTGTTGACGAAAATGATGAGGAGTATATTATGATTGTAAATCTATAAAAAATACAGTTTGCATAACAAATAACCTAACCCCAATTTAATATTCACAGTTTTACCCAGCAGGAAATTATTTAGGTTTCCTGCTTTTCTTTTATCCAAAAACCGAAAGGAGGACAGAACACCATGCCAACCAAAGCTGAACTGTATGCGCAGATGGCGGACAAGGTGGCAACACAGCTCACGGGGAGCTGGCAGGAATGGGCAGGGTTTCTCACCACTGCTTCCCGCCTTTACAAGTACCCGTTCCATGAGCAGCTGATGATCTACGCCCAGCGACCGGACGCCACCGCCTGTGCAGAGTACGATTTGTGGAATGAAAAGATGGGCCGATATGTAAGGCGCGGTTCCAAGGGAATCGCTCTGGTGGACGATTCCTGGGACAGACCACGCCTGCGCTATGTCTTTGACATTTCCGACACCGGAACCCGTGAACATTCCCGCACTCCTTGGCTGTGGCAGCTGGAGGAGCGTCATCTGGATTCCGTGCAGGCCATGCTGGAGCGCACCTACGATGTTTCCGGTGATGACCTTGCCGGACAGCTCACCGAGGTAGCCGGAAAACTGGCTGAGGAATACTGGACGGAGCATCAGCAGGACTTCTTCTATATCGTTGACGGTTCCTTTTTGGAGGAATATGATGAGTATAACATCGGAGTGCAGTTTAAGGCAGCCGCCACCGTCAGCATCACTTACGCTTTGATGTCCCGCTGTGGACTGGAGCCGGAACGCTACTTCGACCACGAAGATTTCATGGCGATCTTTGATTTCAACACCCCGTCCACCATCGGGGCGCTGGGAACAGCGGTCAGCCAGATCAACCAGCAGGTGCTACGGCAGATCGGCGTCACCGTCCGAAATGCAGAGCGCGAAGCCAACCAAGAAAGGAGCAAACAAGATGAACAATCCCATGACCTATATCCAGAACGGAGACTATCTGATTCCCGACCTGAAGCTGAGCCAGCAGCCGGAGAAATCCCTGGGCAAGTACGGCAGGATGAGGAAAACCTATCTGAAGGAACACCGTCCCATCCTCTACAACCAGATGCTACTGAGCGAGAAGCTGTACCCGCACCTTCTGGAGATCGACGAGACCGCCCAGAGCAGACTGGAGCAGATGATGCCCCAGCTGGCGAAGGAAGCGGGAGCCACCGAGGAACTGAAAGCCAGCGATCCCATGAAGTGGGTGGGGCTGATGAACACCTGCAAAGCCCAGGCCGAGGAGATTCTGATGGCGGAGCTTATCAACAGCTGACCCTAAACCTGTTCCTCTCCGAAGCGGAACAGATCCAATCCATAGATGAAGCAGAGAATGTAGCGCATACATCCTCTGCTTTTTCTTTTGCCCAAAATGACATCGACCATGTGCTGCGTTTGGGCGGCAATACAGACCGTCAAAGGGAGCGTGTGGTTGCAGCCTTTGAAAAGCAGAAAACCACCGCTGAGATTGCCAAGATACTGAAAACGCTGTACCACGGCGGCAATGGCCTTGGCAGTGTGAGCGCATGGTATGCCGAGGATGGTATCCATCTTTCCCATGGGAAGTCTGTCCGTTATGACAGGTCTGCCCAGGTCATTTCCTGGGAGAGCGCCGCAGAGCGTATCGGGGAGCTTTTGGAGAGCGGCCAGTTTGCCTCCAATGTGGAGCTTGCAGAAGCGGCAGGCTATGAACGCTCCCTCCTCTCGGAAAAGCTCTGGCATCTGTATCACGATCTCAGTGAGGACGCCAGAAAAGCCGGATATTTGTCCTGCCTGTCAGAGATCAAAGGCAATGGTTTCCCGGAGGAGACTCGCCGCCTGACGGAGCAGCTGAGTGACCCGGCTTTCCGCCAGACACTCAAGGAAGAATACGCCGCCTTCTGGACTGCCTATCAGCAGGACCGTGATCTGTTGCGTTTTCACTATCACAGACCAAGGGAGATCTGGGAGAACCTGAAGGACCTTGACCTGCCACGCAGGACCTTTTCTTCAGACCTTTCCCAAGTGCCAACCGTTCAGCACTTCATTACCGAGGATGAGATCGACGCCGCTATGACCGGCGGCAGCAGTTTCGCCGGAGGAAAAGGCCGTATCTATGCGTTCTTCATGGCAAACCATACGGATAAGGAGAAAGTGAGATTCCTCAAAGACGAGTATGGCATTGGCGGACGCTCTCATGCCCTGTCCGGCGCAACACACAGCGGCGAAGATCACGATGGGAAAGGACTGCACTATAAAAAGCAGGACTGCCCGGATGTTCACTTGAACTGGGAAAAGGTTGCCAAGCGCATTACCTCACTTGTCCAGAAAGACCGCTATCTTACCGAACAGGAACAGGCGCAGTATGACAAAATCCAGTCTAAACAGGAACTGGCCGAAGAAGATGCCATTCAAGCACAGCAGCCGGAGGTGGAGAAAGAAACGCCAAAGCCTACCCTTGGGGAGCAGTTTGAGCAGTATAAGCCTGTGGTGACTGCCGCCATTTCCGAGGATACCGCATATCGCAATGCCTGCGGTCATTCTGACCGTGAAAATGCTGTCATCGAGGGCAATGCCGCTGTGCGCCGTGCAGTCCTTGGTTCTAAGGATATGGAGCTGATCCGACTCTATTCGGATGTGCCGGAGTTCCGTCAGCGTCTACACCGGGAAGTGATCGACGAGACCTATCCAAAGCTCCATGAGCTTCTGCGCCCTCTTTCTCAGGAAGATATTGATACTGCCCTTTGTGCATGGAACGGCAATATCGAGAGTAAACACGCTGTTGTCCGCTATATGAAAGACCATGCAAGAGAAAAAGATACCGCCGCATGGCTGGCTCAGGAATACGGCGGCAGTAACAGCAACAGCCTGTTCGTTGTCCGTGCCGGCAGCCCGGAGGAAACGCAGCTGCCCTGGCCGAAGGTACAGCGCAGGCTTGCCCAGCTCATTCAGGAGGACCGGTTCTATACCGAAGAAGAACAGGACCGTTTTGACGACATCGACCCAATCGCCATCCGGGAAGCTCTGGAGGAAAGAGGGATCGTCAACGGCCAGGTGGCAGACACGGAAAAACTGGACAATGCCCCGTTTATCCAACAGGTGATGTCAGATGCCGAGCAGATCGCAGATGCCGAGACAGAGCAGACTTCCAAAGTTTCCATTTCCGATGAGGAATATGACGCAGTTCGCCGCCCAATTCCGCAAAGAACCTCCTATGACCCAGCCGCCCCGGTCTATGCCGTGGGCGATACCGTGTATATCGAAGATGACGCCTATCAGATCACAGAGCTGCGGGAGGACACCGTACAGCTTCTGCCCACCGGGATGGTATATCCCATCTACCGGGCAGAGCGCAAAGAACAGTTCGAGCAGCTGCTTCGGGCAGACCGCCGCAATGCTTACTATACCGAGTTTCTTCCTATTGACCCGGACAAGGCAGATCAGGACTTGCGGGATGTATTGGCTCATGGACTGATGGATGAAGCGGATAAAAAGCAGATTTCCACGCTGCTGCAATCCGGCAGGAGCAACAGCGAGATCGCCTACTGGCTGAGCAGAGCCTATTCCGGTGAGATCGAGACACTGAATCTGGAGACCGGCGATATTGCCGATTACCGTACCACGGCACAGGGCATAGAACTGGAAGTCATGGATGCAGAGGAAAAGCGTCTGGCTATGCTGTATTTCCGCTGGGATGAGGTTGCGCCTTTGCTGCGCGGGATGTATGCCCGTCAGCAGGACGGTTTTGGACAGGAACAGCCCCAACCGGCTACCGAATCCCCGACCTTCCATTCTGAGACCATGGCCGTCTATCCGGGCGATAAGAACAATCTGCCTTATGATGTGGTGGTGGAACGACTGCATATCGAGGAGCCGGAGCCGCCAGCCCCTGTGACTGAGCCGGAGAAAACCTTTGAGGAAGTGTTGGATGAACACCCGGTTTCCATTCAGGTCAATGGCCAGTGGCAGACCTTTCCCAATGCCAAAGCTGCCGAGGAAGCCTCCTATGAGGAATACAAGGCTAACCTGCGCCGCAATGCAAAAAACTTCCGCATTACCGATGAGCATTTGGGCGAAGGCGGTCCGAAAGCCAAGTTCCAGGCAAATGTCAATGCGATTCGTTTGCTGAAAGAGCTGGAAGCTGCCGGACAGCAGGCAAGCCCCGAACAGCAGGAGGTTCTTTCTCGATATGTGGGCTGGGGAGGTCTCTCTGATGCGTTTGACCCGGAGAAACCGGCATGGGCTTTAGAGTATGCCCAGCTAAAAGAACTGCTGACCCCGGAGGAATATGCCGCCGCCAGAAGCTCTACCCTCAACGCCCATTACACCAGCCCTACGGTCATTCAGGCCATCTATGAAGCGGTGGACCGTATGGGATTTGAGACCGGAAATATTTTGGAGCCGTCTATGGGTGTGGGCAATTTCTTTGGTATGCTGCCGGAAAAAATGCGAAACAGCCGTCTGTACGGCGTGGAGCTGGACCCTGTTTCCGGGCGCATCGCAAAGCAGCTCTATCCCAAGGCGGACATCACAGTAGGCGGCTTTGAGACCACCGACAGGCGTGACTTCTTTGACCTTGCCATCGGCAATGTGCCTTTTGGTCAGTATCAGGTCAATGACAAAGCCTACAACAAGCTGAATTTCAACATTCATAATTACTTTTTCGCCAAAGCACTGGATCAGGTGCGTCCCGGCGGTGTGGTAGCTTTTGTGACCTCCCGCTATACCATGGACGCCAAGGATTCCACCGTGCGCCGCTATCTTGCCCAGCGTGCCGAGCTGCTGGGAGCTATCCGTCTGCCTAATGACGCGTTCAAAAAGAATGCCGGTGCCGAGGTGGTATCGGACATCATCTTTCTCCAAAAGCGGGATCGTCCGCTGGACATTGCACCAGAGTGGACGCAGACCGGACAAACGGAGGATGGGTTTGCCATCAACCGGTATTTTATCGACCACCCGGAAATGGTGCTGGGCAGACAGGAGCCGGTAAGCACTGCTCATGGTATGGACTACACCGTGAACCCTATCGAGGGACTGGAGCTTTCCGACCAGCTGCATGATGCGGTGAAGTATATTCATGGCACTTATCAGGAGGCAGAGCTGCCGGAGCTGGGCGAAGGCGAAGCCATTGACACCTCCATTCCTGCTGACCCCAATGTGAAGAACTATTCCTATGCCATTGTAGACGGGCAGGTGTACTACCGGGAAAACAGCCGTATGGTGCGCCCTGACCTCAACGCCACCGCAGAAGCCCGCGTGAAAGGTCTTGTGGGACTGCGTGATTGTGTGCAGGAACTGATCGACCTTCAGATGGATGCAGCGGTTCCAGACAGCACCATTACCCAAAAGCAGGCGGAACTGAACAGCCTATATGACAGCTTTTCTGAAAAATATGGCCTTATCAATGACCGTGCAAACCGACTGGCCTATGCAGATGATTCTTCCTATTACCTACTCTGTGCGCTGGAAGTCATCGACGAGGACGGGAAGCTGGAACGCAAGGCAGATATGTTCACCAAACGGACCATCAAGCCCCATCAGGCGGTGGCTGTGGTGGATACGGCAAGTGAAGCACTGGCGGTGTCCATCTCGGAAAAAGCCTGCGTGGATATGGACTATATGAGCCAGCTTACCGGAAAAACAAAAGAAGCACTGGCCGGAGAGCTGCAAGGCGTAATTTTCCGTGTACCGGGACAGTTGGAGCAGGACGGAACGCCCCATTATGTGACTGCTGATGAATACCTCTCCGGCAATGTACGCCGCAAACTGCGTCAGGCGCAGCGGGCCGCACAGCAGGACCCGGTTTATGCAGTCAATGTGGAAGCTCTTACCGCCGCCCAGCCCAAAGACCTGGATGCGTCGGAGATTGAGGTGCGTCTGGGAGCTACCTGGATCGACAAAGAGTACATCCAGCAGTTTATGTATGAGACCTTCAACACCCCGTTTTATCTCCGGCGCAGTATCGAGGTCAACTATTCGTCCTTTACCGCTGAATGGCAGATCAAGGGGAAATCTTCTGTATCCTACAACGATGTGGCAGCTTATACCACCTATGGGACCAGTCGTGCCAATGCCTACAAGATTTTAGAGGACAGCCTGAACCTGCGGGATGTCCGCATCTATGACACCATAGAGGACGCAGACGGAAAAGAGCGCCGCGTACTGAATGCCAAGGAGACCACCCTGGCGGCTCAAAAACAGCAGGCAATCCGGGAAGCCTTTAGGGACTGGATCTGGAGAGACCCGGAACGCCGCCAGACTTTGGTGCGCCAGTACAACGAGGAAATGAACTCTACCCGTCCCCGTGAATATGATGGCAGCCACATCACTTTTGGGGGCATGAACCCGGCCATTACCCTGCGGGAACACCAGAAAAGCGCCATCGCCCATGTGCTGTATGGAGGAAATACCCTGTTGGCACATGAAGTAGGCGCAGGCAAAACTTTTGAGATGGTAGCTGCTTCGATGGAAGCCAAACGCCTGGGACTGTGCCAGAAATCTCTCTTTGTGGTTCCAAACCATCTGACCGAGCAGTGGGCGTCGGAGTTTCTGCGTCTCTATCCTTCCGCCAATATCTTAGTCACCACCAAAAAGGACTTTGAGACCCATAACCGCAAGAAGTTCTGCGCCCGTATTGCGACCGGTGACTACGACGCCATCATCATGGGACACAGCCAGTTTGAGCGTATCCCCATCAGCCGGGAGCGTCAGGAACGGCTTCTCTATGAACAGATCGACGAGATCACTGAGGGGATTGCAGAGGTACAGGCCAGTGGCGGCGAGCGTTTTACCGTCAAGCAGCTGGAGCGTACCAGAAAGTCTCTGGAAGCCAGACTGGAAAAGCTGCAAGCCGAGGGACGAAAAGACGATGTGGTGACTTTTGAGCAGCTGGGTGTGGACCGTTTGTTTGTGGACGAGGCCCACAACTATAAAAACCTGTTTCTATACACAAAAATGCGGAATGTGGCTGGTCTTTCCACATCGGATGCACAGAAATCCTCCGATATGTTTGCCAAGTGCCGCTATATGGATGAGATCACCGGAAACCGTGGCGTGATTTTTGCCACCGGTACCCCGGTCAGCAACTCCATGACCGAGCTTTACACCATGCAGCGGTATCTCCAGTATGACCGCCTGCAGGAACTGAACATGACCCACTTCGACTGCTGGGCTTCCCGATTTGGGGAGACCGTCACAGCATTGGAGCTGGCACCGGAAGGCACCGGCTACCGGGCAAGAACGAGATTCAGCAAGTTCTTTAATCTGCCGGAGCTGATGAACCTGTTCAAAGAAGTGGCGGACATCAAGACCGCCGACCAACTGAACCTGCCCACCCCGGAGGTGGAATACCACAACATCGTGGCGCAGCCTACCGACCATCAGCAGGAAATGGTCAAGACCCTTTCGGAGCGCGCATCGCTGGTACACAGCGGAACCGTTGACCCGTCCCAGGACAATATGCTCAAGATTACATCGGATGGCCGTAAGCTGGGCCTGGACCAGAGAATCGTCAACCAGATGCTGCCGGATGAACCTGGCACAAAGGTCAATCAGTGCGTGGACAACATCATGCAGATCTGGCGGGACGGCAAAGCTGACAAGCTGACCCAGCTGGTGTTCTGCGACATTTCTACACCACAGGCAAAAGCTACTGCAAGCAAGGCGGCGAAAACGCTGGATAATCCACTGATTCACGCATTGGAAGGCTCTGTGCCTCTGCCGGAGCAGGAACCGGTCTTTACGGTATATGACGATATTCGTCAGAAACTCATTGCTCAGGGAATGCCTGCCGACCAGATCGCTTTTATCCATGAAGCCAACACCGAAGTGCGGAAAAAGGAGTTGTTCTCTAAAGTCCGTACCGGTCAGGTGCGTGTCCTTTTGGGCAGCACCGCTAAGATGGGCGCAGGCACCAATGTGCAGGACCGTCTGGTGGCACTTCATGACCTGGACTGTCCGTGGAGACCGGGAGACCTTGCCCAGCGCAAGGGCCGTATTGAGCGACAGGGCAACCAGAATCCCCTTGTCCATGTGTACCGCTATGTGACCGAAGGAACCTTTGACGCATACCTCTGGCAGACGGTGGAGAATAAGCAAAAATTCATCAGTCAGATCATGACTTCTAAATCGCCGGTGCGTTCCTGCGATGATGTGGACGAAACGGCGCTTTCCTTTGCCGAGATCAAAGCCCTGTGCGCCGGAGATCCCCGCATCAAGGAGCGTATGGATTTGGATGTGGAGGTATCCCGCCTGAAGCTGATGAAAGCCGACCACCAGAGCAAGCAATATCGTCTGGAGGACCAGCTGCTCAAATACTTCCCGGAGGAGATTGAAAAGCACAAGGGCTTTATCAAGGGCTTTGAATCTGACCTGGAGGTTTTGGCAGCTCACCCGCACCCGGAGGACGGCTTTGCCGGTATGGAGATCCGTGGAGATCTGCTGACCGATAAGGAGAACGCCGGTGCTGCCCTTTTGGATGCCTGCAAGGAGGTCAAAACCTCCGATCCGGTGCAGATCGGCAGCTACCGGGGCTATGCCATATCCGTGGAATTTTCCGCTTGGAAACAGGAATATACGCTCCTGCTGAAAGGACAGATGACCCACCGGGCAACCCTTGGTACAGACCCTCGCGGAAATCTTACCCGTATCGACAATGCCCTCGCCCAGATGCCCAAGCGTCTGGAGGCGGCAAAGGCACAGCTGGATAACCTCTGTCAGCAGCAAGCTGCGGCAAAGGAGGAAGTCGGAAAGCCATTCCTTTATGAAGAAGAACTGAGATGCAAAAACGCCCGTCTGGTGGAGCTGGATACCCTGCTCAACATCGACGGAAAGGGGCAGGCACACACCGAGTCTGTTGTTGCCAAAAGTACACGGCCTTCGGTGCTGGATAACCTAAAACGCCCGGTGCAACCCCGCAGTACAGACAAGAAACCAAAACAGCATGAGGAGGTGCGATAACATGAATACTAACGATCTGAATACAGCCCTTTATGAAAAGATGGCTGCCGAACAGGACAAGTTCCGGGACTGGCTGAAAAGCCAGCCCCCGGAAGAAGTCTTAAACCATGCCTATGAGTACACCATCCGCGAGGACATCGTGATGGCAATGGAGGAACTGGAGTTGATCGACACCCAGGCTCAGGCACTTTTGGAATCTCCCTCTCCGCTGGCGGATGTGTACCGCTATTTTGAAAAGCTGGAGACCGGCTATATGGATGTGATCCGGGACAGCATTGAGAACCGTGCCGACGATGTGTGCAGAGCTAAAGAGGAACTGCGAACAACACCGGTCTATCCCCACTCTGCCGCCTATGCGAGAGAACATGGGGAGCTGGAGCAGTACCGAGCTTCCAACAATGTAAATCGCCAATGCAAGGAGTCTATTGAAGCGGCGGTGCGGGAACACTTCGACGGAATGTATCTCAGTCACGATGCGGCAAAGGGTGTGATCGAGACCTATGGCATGGAGCGTGTGGCTTTGGTTCTGGCCAACACCGTCCAGCTTCAGGACTGGGATGGGCGCTACTCCCGACGCAATAAGGAATGGGCCAAGACCATTCCCAACGATAATCCCGAAACCGTCCGTTGTGGTTATGTCCTGAACAGCCACCCTGCTGTGCTGGATGGCTTTATTGATCTGGTGCGAGAAGAACAGCAGCGTAGCCGTACTCAGGGAGAAAAACTGCAACCGTCCCGCCCCTCAGTACGGGATAAGCTCAAACAGGAGCTGCCTGCCCATAAGCCTGCCGCCCCGAAGAAACGGGAGCCGGAGCGATAACTATGGCAAAGCGTAAGCGGGATATGCAATTAAACTTTAGAGTTTCAGCGGATGAGCTTGCTGTGATTGAGCAAAAAATGTCTCAGTTTGGAACCTCCAACCGTGAAGCCTATCTAAGAAAAATGGCGCTGGATGGGTATGTAGTCAAGCTGGAGCTGCCGGAGCTGAAGGAGCTTGTTTCCCTGATGCGCCGAAGCAGCAACAACTTAAACCAGCTGACCCGTAAAGTGCATGAGACTGGGCGGGTTTATGATGCTGACTTGGAGGATATATCCCAGCGGCAGGAACAGTTATGGGAGGGCGTAAAGGAAATCCTTACCCAGCTTTCCAAACTTTTATAACGGGGATAGATACTCCATTTGCGGAGGGAGGAA
>OILA01000265.1_pt1 | contig 14190 bp, 10 predicted proteins | sample 1584461 | NCBI WGS metagenome assembly OILA01 (sample SAMN02674697, study PRJEB24791) | human gut metagenome, SKBSTL033 | isolation source: stool | host: Homo sapiens | place: USA
GATCGCCTCAATCACCTTCTGCTCGGATATATGTTTCGGAAGCGGAAGCTGTACGATAAAGCCATCCACATCCGGATCATTATTTAACTCATCGACCTTACGAAGCAATTCTTCCTCCGTAACATCCTCCTCAAAGCGAATTAAGGTAGACTTAAAACCAATCTCCTGACAAGTCTTGACTTTACTAGCCACATAAGTCTCGCTACCACCGTCATGGCCCACCAAAATAGCAGCCAAGTGAGGGATCTTACCTCCGGCAGCCTTGATCTGGGCTACCTCCTCAGCCATCTCCTTCTTCATCTGAGCGGAAACGGCCTTACCATCCAGCAATTGATAATGTTGTTCTTCCATATTATTGATTGTCTCCTGTTAATTAACGTCTGAACGAGGGCTTCATCGAAGGTAGCTTCATCTTCCCCGACTTCGCGGAAGTAAGCATACGCATCATCTTACGGGTCTCATCAAATTGCTTGATCAGCTTGTTTACCTCCTGGATGCTCGTACCGCTACCTTTGGCGATACGCTGACGGCGTGAGCCATTCAAGATAGCCGGGTTGCTGCGCTCATCCGGAGTCATCGAATAAATGATAGCCTCGATACTCTTGAACGCGTTATCGTCGATATCAATATCCTTGATGGCCTTGCCCACACCCGGAATCATGGAAGCCAACTCTTTCAGGTTACCCATCTTCTTTATCTGATGAATCTGGCTCAAAAAGTCATTGAAGTCGAACTGGTTTTTGGCAATCTTTTTCTGAAGGCGCTTTGCCTCTTCCTCGTCATATTGCTCCTGCGCACGTTCTACCAAAGACACGATATCACCCATGCCGAGAATACGGTCTGCCATACGTGCAGGATGGAACTGGTCGATAGCATCCAACTTTTCGCCGGTACCCACAAACTTGATAGGCTTATTCACAACGGTACGAATAGAAAGAGCGGCACCGCCACGGGTATCACCATCCAACTTGGTCAGCACAACACCGTTAAAGTCCAGACGTTCATTAAATTCACGGGCTGTGTTCACCGCATCCTGACCGGTCATTGAATCGACAACGAACAATGTTTCATCCGGATTGACCGCTTTCTTAATCGCCTCAATCTCATTCATCATCTGTTCGTCGATAGCCAGACGACCGGCTGTATCGACAATAACCAAATCATAACCTTTCGCTTTTGCTTCATGAATAGCGTTCAATGCAATCTGCACCGGATTCTTGCTGTCCAATTCACTATATACAGGAACCTCGATTTGTTCTCCCAATACTCTTAACTGTTCGATAGCAGCGGGACGATAAACGTCACAAGCCACCAACAGCGGCTTACGGTTCTTCTTGGTTTTCAGCATACGGGCCAGCTTACCGGAGAAAGTAGTCTTACCGGAACCTTGCAGACCTGACATCAGGATAACCGCCGGACGACCTTCCAATACCAATTCGGCAGTCTCACCGCCCATCAATGCAGTCAGTTCATCATGTACAATCTTTACCATCAACTGGCTGGGCTTCACAGCCGTAAGCACATTCTGCCCCAAAGCTTTTTCTTTCACAGTATCAGTAAAGCCTTTGGCGACCTTATAGTTCACGTCAGCATCCAACAAAGCTTTACGCACATCCTTCAATGTTTCCGCTACATTAATCTCGGTGATTTTTCCCTCACCTTTCAGAATCTTAAAAGACCGTTCCAGTCTCTCACTTAAATTATCGAACATATATCTTTAATTATAAATTACGAATTATGATTGCCTGTCCTTCTTGACTAACCTTCAGAATAACAACAGGGTGCAAAAATACAAAAAACTTATGAACCTTATATCTTTTTATTCTGCCATTTTGCTTTTTTCAAATAAATAATGCTGCTAAGCAGTAACAAACTATAGTACACCACCTCTATAGAAAAACAAACAGAAACCGGTGCTTTCACCACCATGCCTATCCATAGAATGTAAAGGGCATAGAATACCAAAGTCCCCATTTCAAGTATCAGAGCAGCCTGCGTATTTCCAGTTCCCGAAATGGCATTGAAATAGATATTCGCCACTGATGCAATAATCATCGCTCCGGCAATGACATACAACGAAGGCACAGACTCTACCAGCAACGCCGGTTCATTGGTGTAGACCGAAAGCATGGCATGAGGAAAAAGCACCACCACCGCCACACAGACCACCATAATGAGAAACGACATCCGGGCTATACGCCAAATCAAACGCATGACATGGGTTATCCCCCCCGCACCAATCAGATTGCTGACCAATGAATTGGTAGTAGTAGACAATGCCTGAACCGGAATGAGCATCACAATATAGATACTACGCACGATATTGGCAATCGCCAGCTCGCGTTGACCCAACCGTTCTATCGCGATGAAAAAGACAAACCAAGTAGCCATGGCCAAAAAATATTGTATCATGGTAAAACACGAAATACTCAGAATTTTTCCCAATAAAGAAAAGTCAATCTTCTGCCAGTGATTCAAGCCGAATTTCTTAAAATCCACCTTTGCGTAGGTATAAATCAAGAAAAAAGCCAATGAAGCGGCTTCAGCCATCACCGAAGCGACAGCTGCTCCTTTAATCCCCATCTCCGGCATTCCAAACTTACCGAAAATCAAAATATAGTCCAACAGCACATTCACCAATGCCATGACCACTGCATTCATTGTCAGCACCTTAGTACGTGTAATACCAATATACAGCGCACGGAACATCACGTTGACAAAGGCGAAGAAAAAGCCCCAAATACGCCAGTTGAGAAATTCCATGGTAGCATCAAAAATGGAATCAGATGAAATGAGCAAGCGGACAATGGATGGGGCCAAAAGATGTGTCAGCCCAAACATGAGCACCGCCAATCCCAGCAAGAATGTCCCTCCCTGTATCATTACGGGACCCACATCTTTGTAACGTCCTTCTCCATTACGACGAGCAATCAAGATTTGTGAACCGACACTAAAACCGAAAGCAATAGTGAAGACACAGATATAAAACAATCCACCCATGGCGGAAGCTCCCAACTCGACTTCTCCTACCCTGCCCAAGAAAGCAGTATCTGTCACATTGATAATGTTTTGCGCCAATAATCCGAGAAAAATCGGATAACTTACGTTCCATATTTCTTTGTTGGTATACATATATTTTTTTTGCATTGAGTAAAAGAGTTGCAAAGATACTACATTCTTTTCAATCCGGTGTTCTGAATGGAGTGAAGAAACCGTAAACAGACCAGGAATTTACTTAGCGGACAGGCGTGCCGGAACAAATATATCACAAAAGCATCAGCACGCTCCCTCATTCCCCAGTTCCTACCAATCAATCACACAAATAAAAAAAGGATATTCAGCATCCAGGCAAATAGTTTCTGTTGAAACAGTTGATTTTTTCAATAGACGACACAAATAATTGCACAAAAGGTTTGCCCGTGTGTTATTTTATCCTACCTTTGCGCCCACAAACAAAAAATCAAGTAATAAATGAAGAAACTATTATTAATTAGTGCAGCGACACTAATCGTTTCAAATTCAACTTTCGCAGGAGGTATTTTAACCAATACAAATCAACATGCAGCTTTTCTCCGTATGCTATCCCGTGGTGCTACAACAGAAATAGACGGTGCTTTATCTAATCCTGCCGGCCTGGCTTTCTTGCCCAAAGACGGATTCCATGTAGGATTGAGCATTCAGAGCGCTTATCAGACTAGAAATATTGATGCCAGTTTTATGACATACAATGGCGTTAACGCCACAGGTCCTACTGTTGCAGACAAGCCTTTTGAAAAATATTACGAAGGAACAGCCGCCGCACCGGTTATCCCCAGCCTCTTCGCCGCATATAAAAAAGGTGAGTGGACAATTTCAGGATTCTTCGCCATCACTGCCGGAGGTGGAAAGGCGTCTTTTGATGACGGACTGCCTATGTTCGACGCCTCAGCTATGGCAGGTATTTTTCAAGAAGGTTTAAAAGCAGAAAAACCTACGATTATAACTCCTGATATGTATGATATTACAAGTGCCATGGACGGTAAACAATATATTTATTCTTTGCAGCTGGGATTATCCTATAAAGCTACCGAATGGCTTTCCGTATTCGGTGGAGGTAGAATGAACTACTTTACCGGTGGCTACAAAGGCTTTCTGAACGCTATTGTAAAAGGAACAGACACAAACCTGTTGCCTCTTGCTCTAGACTGTGACCAAACCGGCTGGGGACTTACTCCTGTTATCGGTGTAAATGCTAAACTGGGTAAACTGAACATTGGTGCCAAATATGAATTCAAGACCAACTTGAATATCGAAAACAATACAAAGAATATAGAATATCCCCGGACTCCTGAAGGTGAAGCAATGATAGCTCCTTACAAACACGGTGTAAACACCCCCAATGACATCCCAGCCATGCTCTCTATCGCAGCCGCCTACGAATTCCTTCCGGTACTTCGCGCTTCTGTAGAATATCATTTTTATGATGACAAAAATGCAGGTATGGCAAACGGCAAACAAAAATATCTGACTAAAGGAACCAATGAATACTTGGCAGGTATTGAATTTGATGTAACCAAGCAACTAACCCTCAGCTGTGGTGGACAAATCACTGACTACGGACTATCAGATAACTATCAATCAGATACCAGTTTTTCTTGTGATTCTTACTCTTTGGGAGTCGGAGCCAAAATAAAGATGAACAAACACCTCAATTTAAATGTTGGTTATATGTGGACTAATTATGAGGATTATACAAAAAAATCAACCAACTATAACGGAACCGGACTACCCGGAACAAATGTATATAGCCGTACCAACAAAGTGTTCGGTTTAAGTGCAGATTATAGTTTCTGATTCCTGTATATGAAATAAGAACAAGACCATGTCCAAATAACTGAGGCATGGTCTTGTTTTATAAAAAACTCCAAAGAAACTGATAATCCTTCAGCTGCACCCGCAACTGTTTCAGCGACCGGGTGATATGAAATTCTACAGTCTTTACAGAAATATCCAGCCGCAAAGCAATTTCCTTGTTCGGTAAATTTTTCATCCGGCTCAAAATAAACACCTCCCTACTTGTAGGAGGCAATTCACTAATGGCTTCCTGCACCAAAGCTTGAATCTCATCACAAAACAATTTATCGGGATCACAAGCCTCCAAAGTCGAGATACGCAAAGCCAGTTCTTTCTGCCGCATATCTCCTATATGCTGCTCGGCACGCATACGTACCTCCAAGTGTTGCAAATGATTCAATGAACGATTTTTTATGGCAGTCAACAGCAACGCAGAAATATTGGTATCCTCCTGTAACTCATTCCGGTGCTCCCATACATTAGTAAAAGCCCCCATTACAATATCCTCAGCCTCTTCCCTGTTCCTGACATACGAGTAAGCAAACTGAACAAACTGTTGCTGACGTTTGCTAAACACCTCCGTCAGTTCTGACATAAAAACATTCTTCGTCTCTTTCATTTAACTAATTTTCTGTTTCCGTTTTTAGATCTTGACATAAATACCTTTCTTGTATAAAATATGAACAATACTCCAACAAAATAATACATACAACAAAGCATAGGCTAATGAACCGGGATAATTTCCCAACACCGGAACCAGTACCTTTTCATAAATAAAGACACTTGCCCCCGTAGCGCCCAATAGAATCCCCATTATTTCCGCAAACACATAGATAAACAAAGGGTTCACTCCGAACGACCGGAAAAAAACGCACCAACCTTGATAGCCTTTTATATCAATGATCCAGATAAGCAGAGCCAAAAAGCTGGATGCCAATCCGCAGGTTGTAATGACAAAAGTAGGCGACCACACTTTCTTATTGATAGGGCAGCCGTAACTTAACAAAAAGCCAGCAAATGTGAGAATAGTACCCACCAAAAACAATCGTTGTATCTTCTCGTCATTATCTTTAGCAGAAAACAATAACTTTCCACAATAAAACCCTACCATTACATGGCACACCGCAGGAAGCGTACTCAATAGTCCTTCCGGATCAAACGCCATTCCACCATCATGGTACATGTGGGATGTACCCAATGCCCATACATCAAAACGGGCCACTATATTAGTGGCCGACAAGTTAAAGCCGTCTCCCATAGCCAATAAAAGAAAATAGACGGCCAAAGTTACCAAAATGATAGCGGGAAAATATTTATGCTTCACCGTTATAGCAACCAGACTAGTCACACCGTATCCTATAGCAAGCCGTTGCATGACTCCTAAATAACGCAACTCTTCAAAATTCAGATGATGTGTAAAAACCGATTTGGCCAGAAGATTCAAAAACAGACCGATACAAAAAATAACGACTGTACGTTTCACAATCTTCCGTAATGTAGCATGAGAATAAGTAAAATTATATTTCCGCAAAGAAATATAAGTGGATATTCCCATAATGAACATAAAAAAAGGAAAAACGAGATCGGTAGGGGTTAACCCGTTAAAGGCGGCATGCTCCAACGGAGTATACACATACCCCCATGAACCGGGGTTATTTACAAGAATCATGCCTGCAATAGTGATGCCTCTCAAGATGTCAAGAGCAAGCAACCGTTTGGGGGTATTTGCTGTCATGCGTGTTAGATTAATAAATTGGTTAACTCGGACAAAGATAGCATTCTATTAGCAATAAAGAAACAAATTTGTGAAAAATATTTTTATATTGTAAACATATTAATCTCTCTGAAAAACATGTTTATTCCGTTTTTATTGCTATTTTTGTCCAAAAAGAATTTCTATACCCCCTTTATTTAAAAACTTAACACAGATTTATTATGAAGAAAAAGAGTCTGCCAGTATTTTTCGTTGGGTTATTAATGTGTGGATGCCAAATGAAAGAAGTAATCAATGAGTACAATGTAGTTCCATTGCCTGTTACCATGAGCGAGCAGCAGGGACGTTTTTACCTGAACAGTGATGTTCCTATCGTCGTTAACGCCTCACAAGAAGTGAAACACATTGCTTCCGGCCTGTCAACCACTCTCCTGGATATAGCCGGTCTCAAGCTGAAACCGACTGACGAGTTACATGAAAATGTACCCTCCATTGTTTTTGACAGCATTCCGGGGATGGAAAAAGAAGCCTACAAGTTATCGGTCACCCCTCAACTGATAAAAATTACCGCATCGGCGCCTAACGGCTTTTACTATGGATTACAGACCCTGTATCAACTGTTGCCGGTGGATGTCTATTGCAAAGAAAGAGCACGTAATGCCGAATGGAGTGTACCTTGCGTTGAAATAGAAGACGCCCCGACATTCCGCTATCGCGGAGCCATGCTGGATGTATGCCGCCATTTCGCATCTATAGATTATATCAAAAAATTCATAGATGTATTGGCTGCACATAAAATGAACACCTTCCACTGGCACCTTACAGACGACCAAGGCTGGAGAATTGAAATCAAAAAATACCCCAAACTGACTGAGATCGGCTCTCAACGTTCAGAAACCATGGTGGATTATTTCTATACCCATTACCCATTCAAATATGACGGAAAGCCCCACGGAGGTTTTTACACACAAGACGAAATAAAAGAAGTCGTTGCATACGCTCAAAGCAAATATATCACTGTCATTCCGGAGATAGAGTTACCTGGACATGCCTTGGCCGCTATCGCTTCCTACCCTGAATTGTCCTGCACTCCGGACAGCACCTACGAAGTTTGCAAATTATGGGGTGTGTTTGACCAAGTATTCTGCCCTACCGACACCTTCTTCCAGTTTATGGAAGGAGTCATGGACGAAGTGGTGGAATTATTCCCAAGCTCTTATATACATATAGGTGGTGATGAATGTCCTAAAACAGCTTGGGAACAATGTGAACATTGTCAAAAACTGATATGTGAACTGGGATTGGAAAATGACATCACTCCCAATCCCGTAGACGGAAGAAAGCATACGAAAGAAGAGAAATTACAAAGTTATATCGTAAGCCGTGTGGAAAAATACCTGAACAGCAAAGGACGTAATATCATCGGTTGGGATGAAATACTGGAAGGAGGGCTTGCCCCCAACGCCACAGTGATGTCATGGCGTGGTGTGGAAGGCGGAATGACCGCAGCCAAAGCCGGACATGATGCTATTATGACTCCTAATCCTTACGCTTACCTTGACCATTACCAGGAAGAACCGGAAATAGCCCCTGTTACTATCGGTGGATACAACACACTGAAAAAGACATACAGCTATAATCCTGTACCGGCTGATGCAGACAGTTTGGTAAAACAGCACATCATTGGTGTACAGGCCAATTGCTGGGCAGAATATATGCCAACTGAGGATAACCGTGATTATCAAATCTTCCCACGCCTGATCGCTATATCCGAAACCGGCTGGACTCCGATGAAGAAAAAGAATTTTACTTCATTCTGCAACCGCATGGTTGAAGACTTCCAACGTCTGGAAGCAATGGGCGTAAAACCTTGCCTCAACTTCTTTGATGTAAATATCAACACCCGTGCCACCCAAGAAGGTGTACTGAATGTAGAGCTGGAAACATTCTATCCGGGAGCACAAATCTATTATACGACTCATGGTGAGCAACCATCCATACATGCCAACTTATACAATCATCCATTCCCATTGGACGGCACATACGACTTGAAAGCCGCTGCTTTCGTTAACGGCAAACAAATCGGTAAGGTTACTCATAAACAGCTTTACAAGAATTTAATCAGTGGAAAAAAATATGAAATCATGCCCGAACCCAAAGGTATGAAAGGTGATATTTTAGGAGAAAATGATATATTGGGCGCAGACACTGTGACTTTAGGACTGACCAATGGAAAACGTGGAAATAATGCCTCCTCCACCCCGTGGGTAGGTATCAGCCCAGACAATAATGACAAAGTTACTTTTATAGTAGACTTTGAGAAAGCCACTATCCGTAAAATCAGATTCGGTACATTGTATAATGCAGCAGGTGGAATATTGCCGGTGAGCAAAGCTGTAGTCTATGTTTCCTCTTTAGACAACAAATTCGAGAAAGTAGCCGAAAAAGAATTCACTTACGATATCAAAGAAAATACGTTCAGAGGTTTTGATGAAGAAATAGAATTTCCGGCACAAGAAGCGGTGAAGGTAAAAATAGAATTTACAAGCGGAGGTAAAATACGCAATGGTATTGATTGCTATAGCCCACATGATAAAAGCGAGGTACCCAGCACAATAGCTTTGGATGAAATAGAAATCTATTAATTACCTATTTATATAAGAAGAATTGAATTCCATTGTAATCCGGCTCAAAACCTTGTTTTCTATTTCCTAATTGAAAACTTAGCCGGATGACAATGGAATTTCATTTTAAAAAGCACAACAAACCAAACAGGAAAAATGGTATAAAAATCTGTAATCCGGGTACAATCTTATTTTTTTCAACTCCATACTTTTGTACATAGAATTTATATTGAAAAACTTAAAATATGAACGCTATGAACAAAGTCATTTTACTTTTAATATTCAGTATTTTAACAACAACCAGTATGGCACAAAAAAAGATCAAACAGACAGCAGGACGCGACCAATTAGGAACATTCGCTCCTAAATTCGCGGAACTTAATGACGACATTCTTTTTGGAGAAGTGTGGAGCCGCACCGAGCAACTCGGTCTTCGTGACCGCAGTTTAGTCACAATCACCTCACTCATCAGTCAAGGAATAACGGACAGTTCGCTTACATTCCATCTCCAATCAGCCAAAAACAACGGTATTACGCGTACGGAAATTGCAGAGATCATCACTCAAATCGGCTTCTATGCAGGATGGCCGAAAGCATGGGCGGCATTCCGTCTTGCCAAAGAAGTATGGAATGAAGAAATCTCTTGTAAAGATAAAGATGAAAAAACAACGTTCCAACGCGAAATGATTTTTCCTATCGGAGAACCAAACACCGCTTATGCACAATATTTCACTGGTAACAGTTACCTCGCCCCTATCTCTCGTGAACAGGTAAACATTTCCAATGTCACCTTTGAACCACGCTGCCGTAACAACTGGCACATCCACCATGCAACTCAAGGTGGCGGACAAATGCTTATCGGCATAGCCGGTCGTGGCTGGTATCAAGAGGAAGGTAAAGCAGCCGTTGAGATTCTTCCCGGCACAGTGATCCATATCCCTGCCAACGTAAAACATTGGCACGGTGCAGCCGCCAACAGCTGGTTCGCCCACCTTGCATTCGAACTTTCCGGAGAAAACACATCCAATGAATGGTTAGAACCCGTAACTGATGAAGAATACGACAAGATTCAAATGTTGCCTTGAATGAGGCAACAAAAATAATTTGTATCGGTGCAGACTTTATATGTAGAGGCGCATAATTCTTTTACCAAGACACACGTGCGATTTTCAAATAAATTATGTAATTTTGCCGACTGTTTATAATAACCCTTTAAAATATGAGAAAATATTTATTTTTATTCACATTTTTACTGCTATCGGCAAAAAGTTTTGCTCAAGACAAAGATTTCAATTACAAGTTCTACGGACAAATCCGCACCGACTTCTATTATAATAGTCGTGCCAATGAAGAAACTGTTGACGGGCTTTTCTATATGTATCCTAAAGATAAAGTGTACGATGCAACAGGTAAAGACCTGAATGCGACAGCTAATGGAAGCTTTTATACTTTATATACCCGTTTGGGAATAGATGTGCAAGGTCCCAGGTTGGGAAGAGCAAAAACCTCCGCAAAAGTAGAAATGGACTTCCGCGGATCAGGAACAACCTTCTCCACTGTACGTCTGCGCCATGCCTATTTAAACCTTGATTGGGGAAAACCGTCTTTACTGTTGGGACAAACCTGGCATCCGTTATATGGTGACGTTGCTCCACAAATTCTGAATCTGAATATGGGAGCTCCTTTCCAACCGTTCAGCCGTGCCCCACAAATACGATTCCGCTACAAAGCTGGTGATATACAACTGACAGGCGCGGCTATTTGGCAATCCCAATACCTGTCTCAAGGTCCTGATGGGAAAAGCCAGAAATACATAAAAGAAAGTTGTATACCCGAAATCTATATTGGTGCAGATTACAAAAGAAGCAACTGGCTAGTAGGAGCAGGCATTGAAATGATTTCATTAAAACCTCGTACTCAATCGGTAGTAGAAGATGAAGTTTACAAAGTGGATGAACGTGTCACTGCCCTGTCTTACGAAGTTCACATGAAATATACTTCTCCCCTATGGTATGTGGCAGCAAAAAGTATTTTGGGTTCCAATCTTACACAAGTATCCATGCTGGGCGGATACGGTGTAAAATCCACTGATGCCCGTACGGGAGAACAAGAGTATTCCCCCAACCGGAATTCTAGTTCATGGCTAAACATTGCATACGGTAAGAAATGGAAACCGGCTGTTTTTTTAGGTTATATGAAAAATTTAGGAACGAGTGACGAAATAAGTAAAATGTATGGTACAGGAACCAATGTAGACCAATTGGTAAGCACCAGCGCAGAACTAACCTATAATGTGCCTCACTGGAAATTGGGAGTTGAATACAATCTTACTTCCGCATGGTATGGTTCCATGAAAAGTTCTAACGGAAAAATTATTGATACTCATTCTGTTTCAAACAACAGACTGGTAGCAACAGTTTTGTTCATGTTCTGAAAAGTACAAAATAAAGAATATAAAAAAGGCAGCTTTCGAAAAGGCTGCCTTTTTTATATATAGCAGAAAATTAATTATTCACCTTTGATAGCTGCAACACCCGGAAGAATTTTTCCTTCAATTGCTTCCAACAAAGCACCGCCACCGGTAGAGATATAAGAAACCTGGTCAGCCATGCCGAACTTGTTGATACAAGCTACAGAGTCACCACCACCGATCAATGAGAATGCACCGTTCTTAGTTGCTTTTGCGATAGCTTCAGCGATAGCACGTGAACCGGCAGTAAAGTTATCGAATTCAAAAACACCGGCAGGACCGTTCCACAGAATAGTCTTGGCATCTTCAATAGCAGCAGCAAATGCTTTCTGAGTTTCAGGACCTGCATCCAAACCTTCCCATCCGTCAGGAATATTATTTGCAGGAACAACCTGAGTATGAGCATCGTTAGAGAATGCATCAGCAGCCACACAATCAGAGCCCAATACCAAATTCACACCTTTAGCTTTAGCCTTAGCAATGATATCAAGAGCCAAATCCAATTTGTCATCTTCTACGATAGAATTACCAATCTTTCCACCTTGAGCTTTTGCAAAAGTATAAGTCATACCACCGCAAAGAATCAAGTTATCCACTTTATCCATCAGGTTTTCAATGATACCAATCTTAGTAGACACCTTGGAACCACCCATAATAGCAGTGAACGGGCGCTTGATATCTTTCAGGATATTATCAACAGCTTGAACTTCTTTTTCCATCAAATAACCCAACATCTTGTTGTCCGCATCGAAATAGTCAGCGATAACGGCTGTAGAAGCATGTTTACGGTGAGCAGTACCGAATGCATCATTGATATAGCAATCAGCATAAGAAGCCAAAGTCTTGGCAAATTCTTTCTGAGAAGCCTTCATCGCTTTCTTGGCATCTTCGTATGCAGGATCTTCTTTGTCAATGCCAACAGGCTTTCCTTCTTCTTCAGGATAGAAACGCAAATTTTCCAACAACAGGACTTCACCCGGTTTCAAAGCAGCTGCAGCATCACCGGCTTTCGCACAATCAGGAGCAAATTGAACAGGTACACCTAATTTTTCAGAAACAGCATCGACAATCTGGCTCAATGAATATTTAGCATTTACCTTACCTTTGGGTTTACCCATGTGTGACATGATAATCAAGCTGCCACCATCAGCCAACACTTTTTTCAGTGTAGGAAGAGCACCACGGATACGAGTATCATCAGTAATTTTACCATTTTCGTCCAAAGGTACATTGAAGTCCACACGGACAATTGCCTTTTTACCGGCAAAGTTGAATTTGTCAATTGTCATCATAATCTCTTATTTTTGTTTATAGTGTATAAATACAATCTCGCTTATTTTGGGTGTTGCAAAGTTACTAATATTTTTTATTAGCAGTGTGTCAGGGGGGTAATAATTTTACTTGAAATGAAAAAAGAGGATAAAAAGCACTTTTTTTGAGAAAATCGAAAAAAAAATCATTTTTCCACTAGGGTTGTTTCCAGCTATCCTGTTCTATATACAAAATGCAGAAAGAATGAAAACCGAATTGCTACATAAATATTTCAGAGGAGAAACCACCGAAAAAGAGGAAAACCAGATTGTGGAATGGGTAGAAAGCAGTGTAGAAAACAAGGAACACTTTCTAAAAGAGCGAATGCTGTTTGATGTCACCCTTTTTTCTGACGGTTCGAACATACAACGGAAACCGAAAGGGCATCTGTACCTGTACCCACTGATTGCCATTGCCGCCATGCTGGCTATTGTTTTTGTAATGGATTTGCCACATATGCATAAACCTAAACAACAATTGTCACAAACCATCCGTATTCCAGCAGGTCAACGTGCACAGATGGATCTTCCTGACGGTTCTATAGTATGGTTGAATTCCCAAACCACACTAACTTATGATGAAAACTTCGGTAAAAAAGACCGTAAAGTCACGTTAGACGGAGAAGCCTATTTCGAGGTGGCACACAATAAGGAGATTCCTTTTTATGTGCAGACAGAAAACATAAAGGTGCAAGTCACCGGAACAAAATTCGATGTATGCTCCTATAAAGGTTCAAACAGCTTTATAGCCAGACTGATAGAAGGTTCCATCAACTTGCTTACCAACAATGCAAAAGAAGAAAAGCCAATTACCAGCCTGACAAAAGGAAAGTATTTCTCAATGGAAAACGGCAAATACAAAACGGGCGAAATGAGCAGTAACAATGCTTTGGCATGGATGCAAGGCATTTATTATTTCGATGATGTTCCGTTTAAAGAGTTACTGGACAAGATTGCTCTATATTATAATTATAAGATAACAGTGAAGAATCCTAAAATCTTAGAGAACTACCGCTGCACTGGTAAATTCAAAGATTTGGACGGCATAGAGCATATACTAAAAGTTATACAAAAAGACCATCCGTTTAAATACAATATTGATAACGAACATAACAAGATAACCATAGAATAAAATCACAATAGAAGTTTAACCTTAAAAAATGAACTGTTATGATTACATAAAAACCTTTGAAAAAAGAATCGGAAAGTACCCCCATAGATCGGAAGAGCACACGTCTG
>OILA01000290.1_pt1 | contig 13006 bp, 10 predicted proteins | sample 1584461 | NCBI WGS metagenome assembly OILA01 (sample SAMN02674697, study PRJEB24791) | human gut metagenome, SKBSTL033 | isolation source: stool | host: Homo sapiens | place: USA
GACACCCGAAGCTGAAGATACCCCTTCAAACAGTCCGGACGGCGAAGATATTTATAACCATTCCCCGATGGACTTCACGGAGGATATTTCCTCCGGCGATGCGCTCGGCGACAAACCCGAAGGCATGAAGCACGAGGGCACATTCACCGTTTCCCCCACCCCGGAGGAAATTTCAGGGCCGGAGCCGCGCGTGCAACCCATAGAATATACGTATAACGACGGCTACGCCTACGAGGAATACGACGAAAAGCCGAAGAAGAAGCGTTCTTTTAAATGGCTTTTCATCGTGCTTCCCATTCTCATCGCCATCGGCGCTACAATCGGCGGCATTTTCTGGTGGTACAATGCACCCATGCAAAAGCTCACCCGCACGCTTGACGCTTACGATTATTCCGCTGCGGCGCAGGTACTTCCCACGCTTTCAAAGGACGAACTTGCTTCGGTCTCCGACCAAATGCAGGAATATGCCCAGACGGTCATCGACCGATACAATAAAAGCGAAGCGAACTACGACAGCTCCTATGAACTGCTCGACCGCCTGCAAAAGCTGTTCCCGAACATCGGTCTCGACGATCAGCTCAACGGCATTCAATCGCTGAAAGACTCCAAAGAGGCCTACAAAAACGGCAAAAGCCTGCAGGCACAGGGCGAAGACGGCCGCGCCATTACGGAATATCAGAAGGTCATTCACGCCGATGTGAACCACGATGACGCGCAGACGCAAATTCAAAACATCCGCACCGCATACAAAGAAAAAGTGTTAAGCGATGCGCAGAGCCGCGCGGACGAGAAAGATTTCCTCGGTGCCGAAGCCATTTTGATGAACAGCGCCGATATCCTCGGCGATGATAAAGACATCCAGGCTAAGCTGGAAGAGATTAAGGACGCAGAGCTCAACAACTACGTGGAAACGCTGCTCGGCACCGCCAAAACGCTCGCGGATGACGGCGACTTGCCCGGCGCTGTTAACGTGCTGCAGGACGCCACACGCAGCGATAAGCGCATCGACGCGCAGATTGCCACCTACAAAAACCAGTATAAGCAAAAAATTCTCGATGCTGCCGCAAAGCAAGCCGGTGAAAGCCGCTATTATGACGCGGTGGAAACGCTGCAAAACGCCGACGACATTCTCTCCGGCGACAGTGACATTGCGGCTAAGATTGAAGAATACAGGGCGCTTTACCCCATTTCGCTGACAGATCTTTCCCCAAGCGGCGGCGAAGATTGCAGCCAGAACTGGACAGCCTATGACGCAAACGGCAATGCGTACAGCAACGGCCTTAACTTCTCGCTGTACCCTGTCATCGCAAAAACCGTCTACACCGAATACGCCCCGAACGGACAATATAAGCGCCTGACGGGAACATGGGTCGTGGAGGGCGATACCTCCGACGATTTTATCGGCACGGTTCGCATTTATGTGGACGACCATTTGCAGTATGAAGTTTCCTCGCTCACGGTGAACAGCCCCGCAAGCGCGCTGAGCCTGAGCATTTCCGGCGCTTCCACCGTTCGCATTGAAGTGGAGGGCGCGTTCGCCTCGCTGCGTGCCGTCGGTTATCTGTACCTTGCAGATGCGAAATTTGAAAACTAAACCGCTATAAAAAGAGATACCGCACAGGGCAAACTCACCTTGTGCGGTATTCTTTTGCGCAAAGCCTGCCGTGCGGTCTATGCACGTGCAGCTGATCCTTCCACAATACAGAAAAACTCTGTGGAAAACACAACGCGCATAAGAAACGGGATGTCCCTTTTTGGGGGACATCCCGTCTTACTTTGGCTTACGCCTTATGCTTTTGTTCCATCACGCGTTTGCTGCGTTCTCGTCTTCGTCGTTTTCGTCCTTCTTCTTTTTGCAGAGGACCATAACAACGACCTGTACCAGCGCGATTACAACATGGAGGATTGTCCACTTGTCGACGAAGATCATCGGCAGGGTCATGTCTTCGGTGAAGATGAAGACGATGATGGCAATCAGAGCCGGGATGATGCTGATGAGTCTCCAAAGGCCCTTCTTGTTCTTTTCGTACTCCATAACCTCTTTGCCGTTCTCATCGAGAACCACGTTGCCGTCTTCGTCTTCCAACGCCTTCTTTTTCTTGCCGATATAGCCGATGAGAAGGAGGATGGAAAGGAGGGTCGTCACGATGGTGAGGATCAGGTTGATGAGTGCCCAAGCGCCCGTGCCGAGACCTGCGAGCGGCGTTGCGTTATCTGCGATATCTTCACCGTTTGCAAGCGGTGTTTCGTTATCGTTGATCGTTTCGCCTATTTCGCCGTCATTATTGCCATCGCCTTTTCCGCCGTTATCGCTCGGCGTTGTGGAAGGTGTGGCAGTCGGTGTCGGGGTGGGTGTTGCAACCGTAGCCGGAACGACCGGAGCTACCGGCGTCGGAGTAGGTGTTGCCGGGTTCGGATTCGGGTTCGGATTTGGAGCCGGTGTAGGTGTAGACTCTTCTGTCGGAGCCGGTGTAGGTGTCGGCCCTTCTGTCGGAGCCGGAGTGGGTGTAGGCCCTTCTGTCGGAGCCGGCGTAGGTGTAGGCTCTTCTGTCGGAGCCGGTGTAGGTGTAGGCTCTTCTGTCGGAGCCGGTGTAGGTGTAGGTTCTTCTGTCGGAGCGGGTGTAGGTGTAGGCTCTTCTGTCGGAGCCGGAGTGGGGGTCGGCTCTTCCGACGGAGCCGGTGTAGGTGTAGGCTCTTCCGACGGAATCGGGGTCGGCGTGGGATTTGCTTCCCAAACAGCCTTCAGCACAACGTCCTTAGCCGGCATCGTGAACGCATCGTTCTCGATCGTAACCTCTTCGCTTCTCCAACCCGAGAACTTATAGCCCTCTCTGGTCGGGACCGTCTTTATAACTTCTACGGTTGCTTTGTACTCATACGGGAACTCGTTGGTCGTTTCAGTCCACTCGCCGCCGTCGAGATCGTATGTTACTTTGTAGATGTTTGCCTTCCACTGCGCCGTCAGAGTTACGTTCTTTGCAGGCATCGTGAACTTGCCGTTTACTACTTTTACTTCTGCGCTCGTCCAACCTGCGAAGGTGTAGCCTTCCTTCGTCGGGTCTGCTTTTACCTCAACTTCTTCGTTGTACTTCTTCGGGTACGTGTAGGTCGTATCGTTCTCCCACTCGCCACCGTCGAGGTCATACGTCAAAGTATAGGAATTCGCTTCTTTCGTATACGTTGCCTTATACGTTGCATCGCCGGTAACCGTCTCGACTTCCGGCGTCCAACCCTTGAACGTGTACGTATACTGGGCATCTGCTGCCTTTGTCGGCTCCTCGCCGTCGTATTCCGGGTCTGCTCCATACGGAACATCCTCGTCTTTTTCAAGCTCTTTGTTATCCCAGTTTACCCATGTTACCGTGTACGTCTTCACCTGCCAAACCGCATAGAGATTGTTATCGTCGTTAGCGTCAACAAAAACTTTTTTATTCGGCTGATATTCAACATTACCATTCGGCGTGGTTGCCCAGCCGAGGAACTCGTAGCCTGTGGGGGCGAAGAAGCCGACATAGTCATACGATCTTACGGTTGCGGTCGTATTCTTCGGGTAACCGCTGTCTATAAAGGGCTGCGTGTTGTCCCCGAAATTATAATGATACGTAATCGCCACGGTTTGGGGCTTATTGGTGTAGACTGCCGTCAACGTGGTGTTCTTTGTGACGGTAATCTTATCGCCCGGGTAGATGAGCGTGCCTTCCGTTTCCCAAGCGAGGAAGTTTTCGCCGTTTACCGGAGCAAGGATACCCGCACGGCTGCCCGTGAGGTATTTCTGCCCGTCTTTGGCAGGTTCATCCGTACCTTCTTCTTTGTATGTTACGGTATAGCCTTCACTGGAAGAAGCAAAGAACGGATAAAGTGTTACAGAACTGTACAACGGTGTGTCCAGATCGAACAACACACGGCCTTCGCCGGTTACAACGAACCATGCAGACGGTGCTTCGCCGGTTTCTGCTTTAATACGTGCAATGATCGCGTTAAAATCTTCGGACTCGGTGATTTTCTTACCATACGGAACAGAGAATGTTTCCGGCTTGCTATCCGCAGAAGCACTCAGATAAACTGTTGCGTTGACCTGCGGCGCCTGCCACTTTGCGTAGAGCGTAATGCCCTTTGCCGGCATCGTGCCGGTGAAGACATACGCCGTGCCTTCGCAAAGCTCGTTATCATACCAGCCTGCAAACGTGAAGTTTGTGGGTACACCGTCCGGTCTTGTCAGGGGGGTGTATGTCACATCGGAAATATCCTGCTGATACTTGCGGCTTTCGGTTTTTTCTGCCTTACCGCCGTTAAAGAAACTGATGTCATAAGAGTTACGGGTGTAGTAGAACTTTGCACCATCATAATCATTACCAATACTCGTACTTACCTTTTTGTTAAAAGTAAAACCTGTAATCGGATACTGATCTTCTTTTGTTACAGTATAACCCGTACCAGGGCTTGTATCCGAATGATGCAGTTTATACTGAACTCCATTATAGGTTGTAGTGCCACTCTCACCGGGGAGAACTTCCACATAATAATATGCAGTCTCACTACCATAACCGGTCTTCGGTCCATAGAATTTCGCACCATTCAATGGCATGGTATCAATATTTACTTGATATGGACCTCCGGACGGATTAACAGCCCAAGTGCTGCTTCCTTGATATGTAGGCCATTTATCGCTGATATTCGCGCCATGTTTTGCATGAATGGTTAAGCCTGTGATTTCAGTATAGCATTTTTCGTTATGCTGGTGTTCTTCTTTATTACACCACAGTCCGCAAAGGAAGCCATGTTTATGTTCTTCTTTATTGCAAGTAAAGTTCATAAACTTCACGTCGTAAATATTTCTCTTATAATAAACATTTACGATTGTGGAGCCGTCACCGGCAATGGTCTTCTGCGTAATTTCCTGTGCGGTAAATCCCTCATAGTTTTTAGCTTGAGCTTTTGTCTCCGTACCGGTTGTACCGGTTTCTCTTACGGACTCTTCCAGCGTATAGTTGTCATCATCCGCATTTTCCTGCCAATGGATAACGGTGTATTCCGTTTTGGAATTGGCTTTCCAGTGTGCGGTGACGGTAGCTTTTGCGGAAACAGATGTTACTTTCTGACCGTCGATATACCAACCGTCAAATGTATAGCCGCTGCGGGTCGGCACCTGCGAAAGCGTCAGTGTTTTGCCCGGTTCGCAGAATACGGATTGAACATAGCTGCCGCCGTCAGTATCGAACTTGACCCAGAAGCCGCTTTCGATAACAGGATAAACCATTGTGACGATTTCGTCTTTTGCAAACGTAACCGTAGTGGCTTCACCGTTCGGCACTGTGCTCCAACCAACAACGTGACTTTCGGCATCCAGCATAAGGTTCACTGTGTTTTCTGCCGCTTCCAAATCAGAAGAGCTGACAGCAGTCTCCGCTTCGCCCTCAGCCGTATAGCAAACAGACGAACCGTCCCTGTTCATGAAGTACACATAGCGAACATCCTCAAACTTCGCCGTAAGTTTTACGGTCGCACCGCCGGTTACGGAAGTAATTTTGCCAAAACCTTCAAAGAGATTGTCGCTTTCATCGTACCACCCAACAAAACGTGCATTGTCTTTTTTGGGTGCAGGCGGCTCGAGGAGCTCTTCGCCTGCGGCGACGGTCTGCTTCCACTCGGTCAGTTCCTTGCCATCTGCATCATCTGCATCATAGAAACGGTAGGTATCGACCTTGGGCTTCTCGTCGTCCGGACGCAGCATAGTCATTGCAATGCCCGTTTCCGCGCTCTGTTTCGCCGGTGCAGTTCCCTCTGCACCTGCGGCGGGGGTCGCCTGTGCTTCCACTTCAACGGGAGCCGGGGTCTCTACCGGGGCAGGAGTAGGCGTCTCCTCCGGGGCGGGAGTGGGTGTCTCCTCCGGAGCTGCGGTCTCCTCCGGGGTTGCGGTCTCCTCGGGCGCAGGCGTCTCGTCAACGACCGGCGCTCCCCCCTGCATAACATCCCCTGTTGCAGTGTAGGTGTTTGTTTCCTCATCACTCATTGCAAACGCGCCCGTAGGACATGCCGAAACCAGCATACATGCGCTCAGCAACACGGCGATGATCTTCTTTTTCATAGTGTTTTCCTCCAATCCTGTGATTTGTCCGTTTTATAACAAATATGGATTCCTAAATTGATGTGTGTTACTGTGCCAAAACCGTTTCCATTTGGATGAGCAGCTCCAGCACACTGCGGAACGCGGCCTCTTTGCCGCCTTTTGTCCACCGCAGTCTCCCCTGCCAGCTGTAATTCTGGCGGAACAGGATGTCCAGTTCAAACGTGGGTGTTTCCGTACATTTTATGGGAGAAGCTTTCGGCGCGCCGCCTGTATCCAGCTGCTCTTCCAAAAGCAGGATCAGGCGTGAAAGACTTCGGAATAGGGTTTCCTCCGGGAGCGTCCCGCCGGAGACCCTGCCGCGGATGACACCGTCCTCCGCTTCATCCACAAAGATACGGAAGGTCTCTGTGCCGATCGGTAGCATACGATTTTCTTTCACCTAACCCCTCCCTTTTGTATTTTGTGATTCTATTTTACACAAAGGTGCTATGAGAACGCTATGATTAAGAAGTTTTTTCATAGAAAAACGACCCATTTTCTCATAAAAAAAGAAAATAGGTCGTAGTTTTTTTGTCAACTATGTTGAGTCAACCGGTTTATTTTTTCAGGTGACGGTTTTAGGCCTTTCGGCGCTCCGTTTTCTCCGTTGCTTTTTCTTCTGCGCGCATATGTATGTGACGCAGGTCGAGCGATTTAAAGGTGTAGGTCGCACCGCTTTTCGGGTATTCCTTTTGGAACCGATTGAACACACGGCGGGAAACGAGCCCGCCGTTTTCGCCGGTCGCACCCGGCAGCAGCACCCAAAACTGGTTTGCGCCCACCTTTGTGAACGGGTCGCCCGCGCGCAGTTCGTTTAAAAGCGTCACTTCCATCTGCTTCATATATACGGCGCGCTTTTCCGGGTCTATCGAGCGGTTTGCAAGCCGCACAATCATCAACGCCGCAGGGGTATCGTTTCGGCGCATCTCGCGCACATGCAGATTTACAATCTCGCGGAAAACGTTGTTATCGCAGCAAAACGCACCGGTTTCCTGTTCTTTTTCAAGCAGGAACGTTTGAATATCGTCTTCACTCGTCTCGCTGCCGTAAATCTCCTGCACCGCAAGCGCCTTCTGCGCCTCCAGCTCCGCCGAAGGCGAAACACCGTAGACCTCCCGGTACAGCGAAGCGATGTAATCATAGTGTTCCAGCGCTTTTTTCGGGTTTTTGTTTTTTATGAGCGCCTGCATCAAAAACACGCTGAATTCCTCTGCGGCGGGATCTAAACGGATAACGCCCGTGCATAGCTTTTCCGCATCCGTAATGCGTCCGAGCTTCAAAAGGCGATCCACCGCCGCGCGACATAGGCGCGTATAAAGCGAGCGGTAATACGTGTTGAGGTTGATGCACCAGAACTCCGCTGCGCTTTCCGTGAGAAAATCGCCGGTGTAAAGCGCCACGGCTTTCTGCGCCAGGGCAACCGATTTTTCCATATCTTCTTCGGCAAGCGCTGCCTTTGCAAGTGTTTCAAATTGCTCCACGTCAAGCTGCGTCTCGCGATCCGGCGCCCAGCGATAATAGCCTTTTTCGTTATGGATGATAACCTTTGCGTGCGTAAAGCCGAGCTCTGCCAGCGCAGCCCTTGCGCGGCTGACATTATTTTGCAGCGTGCTTAACGGGTTATCGTTTTCGGCTTCCGGCCACAGCAGGTCGATGAGCTCCTGCGCGGAAACACCGCGGTTTCTGTTCAGAATAAGGTATGCCGTAAGCGTCCACAGTCTTCTGGAACGTCCCGTGAGGCTCACGGCGTGCGGAACCTCCATACCTTCCTGCTTTAAGGTAAACTTGCCGAACATGGTCACATCGATCTTCGGCACAACCTGTATCGTTTCACCGTTCTGTGCTTCACACGGCAGCCCGGTGGTTTCAATTTCTTTCGCTGTTCGACTCATGAACGGTTCATCTCCCTCTTTCAGAAATAACGGTTCAAAATATCACCCCGGCTATTGCGAAAAAATAATATTCCGAACTTGTTCTTTTCATAAAGTATAGCACACTTCACGGTATTTGTAATCCACCGAAAGGTGGAAAATGCGATTTTTCTCATAAGAATTTGCTTTTTTGTCGGAGAAAATACCTTTTTGGGCGAAAGGTCGCGCTAAAAACTATGACTTAAAGTAATTGCAGACGTTTTTGCATCGTCTCATAGTTCGTGCAGTAGTAAAGCGCCGTCTCCTCTGTGATGCGCTTTTGCCGTACAAGGTCCGCAAGCGCCATGTCCATGGTGCGCATACCCTGCGCCGCGCCGGAAGCGATGGCGGCATCGAGCTGATGCGTTTTGCTTTCGCGGATCATATTGCGTATCGCGAGTGTGGAATACATGATTTCAAACACCGGGATGGGTGTGCCGTCCATACCGGGCACGAGCTGCTGACTGATGACCGCCTGCAAAACCATGGAAAGCTGTAAGCGGATCTGCGCCTGCTGGTTCGGCGGAAATGCGTCGATGATGCGGTCAATCGTATTGGCCGCGCCGGTGGTGTGCAGGCTCGAAAGCAATAGCTGCCCCGTTTCGGCGGCGGTCATCGCGACCTCCATTGTCTCTTTGTCGCGCATTTCGCCGAGCAAAATCACGTCCGGGCTTTCGCGCAGTGCACTGCGCAAAGCGGCGACGTAGCTCGGGCAGTCGCAGCCGATCTCGCGTTGGCTCACAATGCACTTATCGTGGCGATGGATGTACTCTACCGGATCCTCGAGCGTCAGAATATGTCCCGTGCGCGTACGATTGATCTCGTTGATGATACACGCGAGCGTTGTGGACTTACCGCTGCCCGCTGATCCCGTAACGAGCACGATGCCTTTTTTCATCTGTGCCGCGCGCATGACCTCCGGCGGAATGTGCGCTTCTTCGGCCGTAGGCAGACCGAAGCGGATAACGCGCACCACGGCGGCAATGCTGCCGCGCTGGCGGAACAGATTCACACGGAAGCGTCCCGTACCGCTGAGCGAGAACGAAAAATCGTCATCGGTCGCACTACCGTTTAAGCAGTGCGGCTCACGCGCGGCAAGACGATAGATTTCCGCTGCGAATGCTTCGGTCTTTTCGGGCGTGAAGGCGCCGTCCGCCGTTTCACGCTGCTGTTCGCCGCGCACCTTATACGTCAGCGGCAGGCCCGCCACCACGAAAATATCGGAAGCGCCGCGCTCCACGGCACTTTTCAAAATTTCAGTCATATTCATTGTACTCCGCCTTTCTTACCCGAGGTTCAGGGAGTCATCCGGCTGCCAGCGCGCTGTGCAGCGCCATTTTGCAATCTCATAGCTGCCGTTTATCTTATTTAAGCAGATCTCAAGCTGCATGTTGCCGCGCGTGATTTCCGTTTTGAGCGTGGTTTCGGTCTCTTCGGTGTTTTCCGGCAGATCTCCCGCGCCCTTTAAATACGCATCTGCTTCGGAAAGCCAGTCTTGCCCGGCGTTTTCGCAGGCATACAGCACTTCCACGTGCTCGCCGTAGCGCTCTGCGGCACGGCGATCGGATACGGCAGAGGACACCGTAAGCACGCCGAAAATGGCGACGCACAGCACAACGACCGCGAACAGCACCGCGATGCTGCCGATGCGGAATCGATTTCGGCTCATGGCGTTCCCTCCTTCGGCTGGTAGCACCGTACATTCAGCGCATAAATTTCTTTATCCTGCTCCGCCGTGTACGCCGTGATTTTCCCGGCATACAACGCTCCCGTTTCGGTCTCGGCGGCGGTCACTTCGGTTTTTATATAATAGTAAGCGTCCGCTTCCGCACAGCTTGTCATATCTTTTGTGAAATATGCCATTTCGCCGTTTTCGGGGATCTCTCCCGCGCGAAACTCCTCTGCGGCGCTGCGGCACAGCGCAATGCCTGCGCTTTCCCTCGCCGCTTCATCGCTGATGACGGCCGCGCGCAGGAACACGCACGCAATGACACCGCAGCACGCGACAAATGCCAGAACAAACACAAGCAGCGGGGTCATAAAGCCCATGCGGTGACGCGTTTCACTGCGCTTTTCCTCGTAATCTATCATGCCGCGCCACCTCCGTCACAATACGCGCCGGCGGTCATGCCGTCCGCAGTGATCGTTAAAAGCCCGCTTTCCGAAAGCTCGGCTTTAAACGTTTTAAGGTCGCACAACTTTTCGGCGTTATTGGGGTCGATCTCCGCTGTGACCCGTGAAAACTCCGTGCGCAGCGCGTTTTCATATAAATAGATGCGCGTTTCGAAGTCGCTTTCCGGCTCGCGCAGGCACACCGCCGGGCCCTCCGGGCCGTCGATCAGGCGGATGTTCCCTTTGCCGCCGCACGCTGCCGTTTGGCTTTGAATATACGAAAGCGCGCTGCGCTGCTTTGCGTGTGCGTCGCGGGCATCCATCGTATCGGAATACAGCCACGCGCCCGCAAGCGTCAACACCAAAAGCGATGCGATGAGCAATGCATACAGCAGAAGCAGCATCAGAGAAGTGCTGTTTCTCTTTTTCGGTTCCGTCATGCGCCCTCCTTATTCCTCGCCGCGCACCAGCACCTGAACGGTCGGCAGCTGGTTATCGGCGAAAACCTCGTATGTCACGATGTATTCTTTCTTATTGACCGTAAGCCCGTAGTGCTTTTCCAAATATTCAAGGCTTTCCGGGTATGCGCCCTCTAAGGTGTAGCACTCTACGGCGCTGCGCAAAACGGCTTCACGCACGGCGGCACGGCCTGTTTCGCGGATATCCTCCTGAAAAACCGGCACGCACACCGCGGTAAAAATTACCGCAAGCACCAGAATAAGCCCGACCGCGAAAAGCCGGAAGCTTACTTTTCGATTCAAAATACCCATAACTTTTCCCTCAGATTGCGCTCAAAATGCCGAGCAAGGGCAGCATGACGCTTAAAAGCGTCAAACCGACAGACGCGGTGAGAAATCCGATCAAAATCGGCTCCGTGCGGTCGATGACGCTGCACAGCCCGTTTTCCGCCTCCTGCGCCGTGCGGCGCGCGAGGTTTTCCGTCACCTGCACGAGCTCGCCGCTCTGCGCACCGCCAAGCAGCATTTTGCCGTACATGGCGGGCAATATCTTTTGGTGCGCAAACGCTGTCGCAACGCCGACGCCCATCTGTGTTTCTTCACGGCATTTTTCAAGCGCTTCGTGCAGCTTTTTGTGGCGCGTCTGCTCGATGCACAGCGCAAGCGCACTGTCTTCATCCGTACCGCTCGCAAGCAAGGCGGAGAGCGTGTCCATCACCTCGGAGACCGCCAAAAGCCACGCGGCTTTGCGCGTGAAGTGGCTCGTTTCCATAGTGTTTCTGAGCTTTTCCCGACCTTTATCGGAGCGTATACCAAACGCCAAAACAAGCAAAACGATGCCCAAAAGCCCCGCAAACACCAAGCTGATGCGCCCGATGAGCGTCGCCGCGAGCACATAGGCATAGGAAGATGAAAGCAGGCTGCCCGTTAAATTGTCGTACACGCGCTCAAACATGGGCAGCACGGCAAAAACGAGCACCGCCAGCACGCCGCACATCATCAGCATCAAAACGGCCGGGTATGTAAGGGTGCTGCGCAAACGGTCGTATAGCGCGCTTTGGCGGTCATAGTGGTCTGCAAGGCGGTCAAGCGCTTCGTCCAATCGGCCGGAAAGCTCTGCCGTGCTAAAAACGCTCAAGGCGTATTCCGGGAAAACGCCGGTCTTTTCCGCCGCTGCCGAAAACGGCTCGCCCGCCGCAACCGAAAGGCTGATCTCGGTAGAAGCCTGCCGCAAGGCGGTGTCCATGCCGTCTTCCTCAAACAGGGAAGAAACCTCCGAAAGCGACGCGCCGGAGCGCAGCAGCATTGCAAGGCTGCTGCAAAATACGCTGAGCTGTTCCTGAGTCAAAAATTTTTCTGCCATGTTCCTCGTCCTTTCGCTTTTCCTTTAATAAGTGAACCGCGTTGTGTATTCCGAATCGTTTTGAATCTCCCCGGCGGGCATGCCGCCTGCGGCAAAGGTGATGTCCACCCGCTGCCACTCATCCGCTTTTGCGCGGATCTCCACGGTGATCCACCCCTCGCTCTCCACATAAAAGCTGTTCCACGCGTGGTAGGTCTCCTCACCCACATAACCCGTGACGAGCTTGCACGGAATGCCCTCGCTGCGCAGCATGGCGGCGGCAAGGCTTGCATAATCAAAGCATATGCCCTTGCCGGTCTTTAAGGTCTCATCTGGGGAAGGCAGGTAGCCGTTTTGCACGGTCGCCGCTTTTTCCGTATCGTATTGGATATTCTTCACCATGTAGTCATACACGGCGGCAGCAATGTCCGCATCGGTGGTGCAGCTTGCGGCCAGCTCTTTCACCTTTTTGATGCAATCGGAGCTTTTGTTGTAATTCACCATCTGGTTCGGGCGCAGGTACGGCTGAAATTCATCTTTCAGCGTCACGTCGCGGTCTTCGCTCCCGATGCATGCGTATTTGCTGTCGCCCACCTGCTCCATCAGGCGGAACGTGTATGTGCCGTTTCCCATATTGAGCGGGAAAAATGTTGCAGTGCCGTCGTTCGGCAAGTCATAGTTATATTTATCCTCGCCGCAGACAATCTGCATTTTTAATCGCGTATCGCTCTGCGCTTTTACGCCGATGATGCCGCCTTCAAGCTGGGAAAGGTCAATCTCTCCGCTGCCGAACGCGGTCGCTTCATCTTCGTTGAAGACGGAATCCCGAAAAGCGGGGACCTCGTAGGGCGCGGCGTTGCTGTCCGTGACATCGCCCGCCGCCGGCTTGGCGTCGTTTGATGCCGTGCCCCGCGCCGCACAGCCGCAAAGCAGCAAAATAAGCGCCAGCGCCGCCGCTAACAGCTGAATTTTTTCTTTCATGCCGCACCCCCTGTCTTTTCTGTGTATACTAAATATTATTTTATCTTGTTTTTGTCTTATACGCAAGCCCTGTGCAAAATTCTTCTGCATGGCTTTT
>OILA01000314.1_pt1 | contig 11568 bp, 9 predicted proteins | sample 1584461 | NCBI WGS metagenome assembly OILA01 (sample SAMN02674697, study PRJEB24791) | human gut metagenome, SKBSTL033 | isolation source: stool | host: Homo sapiens | place: USA
CGACGAGAAGTACCGCAACCTGCCCTACATCGGCGTACTCAAACCCAGCGTCTACGAAAAGTAAGAAATAAAACCAGAACTGGAGTTGATCCTTTTGCAATCGAAGAGACCTCGTATCAATCCGCTCATCCTCGCACTGGCGCTGGCCGCCGTGCTGATGGTCTGGTCGGTGATGGGCAGCGGGTCGGGCAGCACCAGCGGCTCGACCATGAGCTACTCCACCGTCGTCCATTACTTTGAGCACAATCAGGTCACGGCCTTCACGCTGGACCGCAACACCAGCGTCATCACCCTGAACCTGAAGGAGGGCGACCTGCCCCTGCCGGACGTCTCCTCCACCCAGAGCACGGTGCAGTCTACCGGCGGTCTGCTGAGCGGGATGTTCTCCTCCTCGGAGTCCACCGGCGCAGTGCAGGAGGACGACGGCACCGTCACCGTCCGTTACAAGCTGCCTTACGCCTACGTTTTCATCGAGAACGTGGATAAGTATATCGAGTCCTACGACGCGGCGAACCCCGACGCGCCCATGACCTACGACTACACCTCCCTCAAGGAGACCATCCCATGGATGGAGATCATCTTCTATCTGGGGATGCTGGGCTGCACCGGCTTTTTGCTGTTCTCCATGATGCGGGGCGGCGTCGGCGGTGGCGGCGGCATCATGAATGTCGGCAAAGCCAAGGTCAAGGACGAGCGGGAAAACAAAAAGACCGCTACCTTTGCCGATGTGGCGGGCGAAGACGAGGAGAAAGAAGAGCTCAAAGAGGTGGTCGAATTCCTCAAGAGCCCGGATAAATTCAACTCGCTGGGTGCCCGCATCCCCCACGGCGTGCTGCTGGTAGGCCCTCCGGGCACCGGCAAGACCCTGCTGGCCCGCGCCTGCGCAGGCGAGGCCGGTGTGCCCTTCTATTCCATTTCCGGCTCTGACTTTGTGGAAATGTACGTCGGCGTGGGTGCATCCCGCGTGCGTGACCTGTTCGATAAGGCCAAGAAGTCCATGCCCTGCATCATCTTCATTGACGAGATCGATGCTGTGGGCCGTCAGCGCGGTGCCGGTCTGGGCGGCGGCCACGATGAACGCGAGCAGACCCTGAACCAGCTGCTGGTGGAAATGGACGGCTTTGAGGCCAACGACGGCATCATCGTCATGGCGGCCACCAACCGTGCCGACATTCTGGATAAGGCCCTGCTGCGGCCGGGCCGCTTTGATCGTCAGGTCTATGTGGGCCTGCCGGATGTCAAGGGCCGTGAGGAGATCCTCAAGGTCCACACCAAAAAGAAGCCGCTGGCCCCGGATGTCTCTCTCAGGGTCATTGCACAGCGCACCGCAGGCTTTGCGGGCGCAGACCTTGAGAACCTTGTCAACGAAGCGGCCCTGCTGGCTGCACGCCGCAACCGCAAGGCCATTACCATGGAGGATATCGAGGAAGCTTCCATGAAGGTGATGGCCGGCCCGGAGAAGAAGAGTCGCGTTGTGACCCCGGAGGAAAAGAAGCTGACTGCTTACCACGAGGCAGGCCACGCTGTGGCGGGCTTCTACTGCAAGCATCACCCCCGTGTGCACGAGATCACCATTATCCCCCGCGGTCAGGCTGGCGGCTACACCATGTACCTGCCCGAGAAAGACCGCAGCTACGTGACAAAGGGCGAAATGTTCGAGGATATCGTTTCCAGTCTGGGCGGCCGCGTGGCCGAACAGCTGATCCTGGAGGATATCTCCACCGGTGCTTCCAATGATCTGCAGCAGGCCACCAACATTGCCCGCCAGATGATCACCAAGTACGGCTTCTCGGAGCGGCTTGGCCCTGTGGTGTACGGTACCTCGCAGGAGGAGACCTTCCTGGGCCGCGATCTGGGTCAAGGCAAGGGCTACAGCGAGACCACCGCTGCCGAGATCGACGGCGAGATGCGGGATATCATCGATGAAGCCTACGAGACCTGCCGCCGCACCCTGACCGAGCACATCGATCAGCTGCACGCGCTGGCACAGGCCCTGATGGAACGCGAGAAGCTCAACGAGCAGGAGTTCAACATCATTATGGCGGGCGGTACACTGCCCCCGCGTGAAGGCGATGAGCCGAAGCCGGAACAGCCTGCTCAGACCGTGCAGACTGCCCCTGCAGAGACTGCTCAGCAGGCCGAAACTGCTGAATCTGCAGAGACCGCTGAGCCTGCCGAACAGGCCGAAACGGCCCAGCCGCTGCCGGAGACCGCTGCACCGGAAACGCCGGATGCACAGGATCCGCAGAACTGATTTGATCCAAACGGAAAGGAGCGAGTGTCGTGGAGGAAAATTTTAACCCGGTCGCACGGACCCGCGCAAACTATTACACCCCCGGCAGCCCGGTGCAGTTCGTCTGCGTGGAGCTGCTCAAGGGTGATGTCAGCGGGGAGCACGCGGTCTGCCTGACCTTCAAGAATATTTCCAAGGTGACCCTGACCGCGCTGGAGATCCACTTCAAGTGCAAGGGCGTGGACGGCGTGATTCTGTGCGAGGACCGGTTCGAGTACCGTGACTTGGAAGTAAAGCCTGGCGAACTGTTTGGCATGGACGATGCGGTGTTCGTTACCGCAAAGGCCATCACCAGCGTGGATGTTTCGCTGTGCAACGTGTACAACGGCAAGCGGGTGGTGCATCTGGACGGCATCAAGCGCGTGCGCCTGCCTGCCCCCAAGCGCCTGTCTGCTGAGCTGGAAAAGGCGCTGGAGACCCGCATGAACCGCCCGGAGCTGAAGTATCAGCCGCAGGTGTTTGAAAATGGCTGGTACTGCGCCTGCGGTGCCTTCCACCCGAAGGAGGAGGATACCGTGTACTGCTCGGAGTGCGGCTGCGACCGCATCCTGCTGCAGAACGCGCTGAACACCCTGCTGCAGCCGGAACAGCCTGCCCAGACCGAGCCGGAACTGGAAACGCCTCTTGCCCCGCAGGCTGAAGAGCCTACCCGCATTATGGGCGCAGCGCCCGTGCAGGAGGAGCCGACCCGGATCATGGGTGCACCGTGCCGTGAAGCAGAACCACAGCCGGAAGAACCTGCTGCAGAGCAGACCCGTGTGATGGATGCCGGAATGCGGGCACAGTTCCCGGGCAGGGCATCTCATGCAGCTGCGGACGAAGGCACCCGTGTGATGCCTGCTGCAGCCCGCCGTGCACAGCCGATATCTCAGCAGCCGGAGCCTGCCTATGACGACGAGGAAGAATACGAGGACGAGCGCGACAGCGTGGCCGAAGCGCTGATCCGCTGGGTGCCGCCCATCACTGCCATTGTCTGTGCAGCAGTGGCACTGTGCGGCTTCGTGTATTACCAGTTCGTGCTGTAACACAAACAGCAGCGGAGAGGGCGGTATGCCTTCTCCGCTTTTTTGTATGCCAGAAGAAGGGAGAACCATTATGCCGGAAGAAGCCTTACAGGCTGCCTTTGAGATCAAGACTGCCTGCGATGAGATCAGCCGCCGCCTGCTGCGCTGGCACTGGGAGCACAAACCCGGTGCGCACAGCTTGGGTGCACTGCTGGATCACGTTGCACAGCGCCAGCAGGAAAGCCCGGACTACTACGACCGTATGCCGGATCTTTCCGGCAAAAACAGCTGGCAGCAGCTGGATACCACCATTTGTATGCGGGTTCTGCTGGACCCGGAAAAGGATGCCGCCAAACCGCTGGACCTGCTGGGCAATACCAGCAATCCGGGTGCGGCCCGCCGCGCCTGCAATGCTGTGCGCACCGCCCGCAACGAAGCCGCCCACGCCACCGATCACACCGATGCCGCTCAGGCGGCGATCCTGTTCAACGAGGCGGTGGAGAGCTTGGAAGACGGCTATGTGGGCACGGCTTTCCGCGAGAATGAACTTGCCCGCTATTACCGCGACGCAGAAAATTATCTGGCACGCTGCGGCGCAAAGGAACCGATCGCATCCAGCCGTGCGCCGGAAGAAAAAACGGCTGCGCACGAGCCAGCCCGCCAGAGCACAAAGCAGGGCCAGAACCGCAGCACCCAGAGCCGCAAAACGGCCGGCAGCCGTTCCTCCGGCAGCAGAAGCACCACAGCGCGCAGCAGCTCGGCCAAAAGCCGCAGCACGGCAGGCCGCAAAAAGAAACAGAGAAGAACTGGCAATAAAACCGTGTTCATCGTTCTGCTGGTGGTCCTGCTGCTGGGGCTTGCCGTGCGTGCATGGAGCATGGGCGCAGCCTGACCGTCTGTAATGCCCTGCTTCTCAGAAAAAGCCGTCTTTTGTACACAGTTGCCAGAAAAACAAAAATGCGTTCGGAATAAACCGGGAAAAGCGCATCTTGCGGGATGGGTGAAAGCGGTTTATAATAAGCATGAAAACGTTTACACATAACAATGCATCCCAAAAGAGAGAAGTACTGCAAATGACCATCAGTGATATTGCAAAAATGGCGGGTGTATCCAGTGCGGCGGTCAGCCGCTACCTGAACGGAGGCCCCCTGAGCGAACAGAAGAGGGCTGTCATCCACGAGGTAGTGGAAAAGACCGGCTACCGCCCGGATACCGCCGCCCAGACTCTGCGCACCGGAAAAGTGAATCAGGTGGGGGTGATCGCTCCCAGCATCGGTTCCCAGTCGGTGGGGCAGATCACGGCAGGCATTGCCAGTGAGCTGGATGCAAAGAGCTATCTGATGCTGCTGGGAAACACCGAGCTGGACGCCCAGCGGGAATTGGGCTATCTGACTGCCATGCAGCGCAACCACGTGGCGGGCATCATCCTGCTGGGCAGCTATTATACTCCTCAGCTGGCGCAGGCGCTGAAAAACTGCCGTGTGCCGGTGGTGGTAACAGGCCAGCGTTTTCAGGATGTGGCCTGCGTGTACAACGACGACCGCACTGCAGCCCGGGAACTTGCCCAGCGGATGCTGGACCATGGCCGCAAAAGGATCGTTTATATTGGCGGTACAGAGCGGGACGATGCCACCGGCGTGCAGCGCCGTGAGGGCGTGCAGGATGCGCTGAACGCTGCCGGACTGAACGGCGAACAGATGCCCCGCATCTGCTGTAACGCCTTTACCATGGAGGAGGGCCAGCGCTGCATGCAGGAACTGCTGGTGCGCTGCCCGGATCTGGACGGTGTGGTCTGCGTGACTGACACGGTGGCCTTTGGTGCCATGCGTGCCCTGCGGGAAGCAGGACGGCATGTGGGGCAGGATGTGGGTCTTGCAGGCGTTGGCGACAGCTGGGCTGGCAGCATGATGGAACCGGGGCTGGCCACGGTGCGCTTTTACCAGAAGCAGGTGGGGCAGGAGGCTGCCCGGATCCTGCTGCAGATGCTGGAAGAAAATGGGAGCAGCGGGCCTGTGCGTCAGGTGACGCTGGGCTATCAGATCGTGGAGCGAGGCTCCCTTTGATGATAAAGGATAAAAGTATGGGTCGTAAGCTGATTTTTCTGGATATTGACGGCACGCTGCTGCCGCCGGGTGATATGCTCATCCCGGAAAGCACTCTGGCTGCACTGGATCGCGCCAGAGCAAACGGACACAAGCTGTTTTTGTGCACCGGCCGCAACCACCGCATGACCGAACCGCTGCTGCGGCACGACTGCTTTGCGGGCGCAGTGTGCAGCGCCGGCGGCTATGTGCTGTGCGATGGCAAGACTCTGGTGGATATCCCCATGGAGCCGCAGCAGGCTGAAGGCGTGCGCGCGGCGCTGGAACGCAATGGCGTGGAGTGCACACTGGAAGCCCGGGATGCCACCTTTGGCGGAAGCAAGATGACTGAGAGGTGGAAATTTATCCACAAAAAGAACGATGCACCGCTGAACAGCGAAGCAGAACGCTGGCGCAAAGCCATGGAAGAGGGCATGTCCATCCTGCCGCTTTCCGATTACAAAGGGGAACCGCTGTATAAGATCGTGTTCATTGCCAACCACGAGAGCGACCTTGCCGAGGCAAAGCAGCTCTATGCCGACCAGTTCGTGTTCTGCGAAAGCAAGCTGGACCGCCTGACCGATGGCTTTGTGAATGGTGAGCTCATCAACCGCAAATTTGATAAGGGCACCGGAATCAAGGCCATCTGTGATCATCTGGGCTGCACGCTGGCGGATACCATCGGCTTTGGTGACAGCGATAATGACCTGCAGATGACCGATGTTGTCGGCATCAGTGTGTGCATGGCCAATGGCTCCGAAAACCTGAAAAAGCGGTGCGACCGCATTGCGCCCTCGGTATACGAGGACGGCATTGCAAAGGAGTTCAAGGCGCTGGGTCTGATCTGAAAAAAACAACAAAGGCTGCGGCAGGGATAAGACCCGGGCCGCAGCTTTTTGCTGCCACAGGGTTTTATAAAACGGAAAAACGTGGTAGAATAAACCAGAATGCCGGGTTCAAAGCCCGGCAAAAAGGGAGGAATTGAAATGCGTTCCGTTCTGGAAGTATGTGTGGACAGCACTGCCAGTGCACTGGCAGCAAAGCGCGGCGGTGCCAGCAGGCTGGAACTGTGTGCCGACCTGATCGTGGGCGGTACAACGCCCAGCCTTGCGCTGGTGCGTCAGGTCAAGGCGGAGACCGGCCTGCCGGTGCGTGCTCTGCTGCGGCCCCGGTTCGGAGATTTCTGTTACGACAGCTACGAGCTTGCCCAGATGGAACAGCTGGCCGCAGAGCTGGTGGAGGCCGGGGCGGATGGTATCGTGACCGGTGTGCTGACCCCGGAAGGGCAGCTGGATGCGGAGGCCATGCGGCCCATTTATGCGGCGGCGCGCAGGGCAGCGGAAAAGGCAGGCCGTCCGGTGGCGTGTACCCTGCACCGTGCCTTTGATGTCAGCGCCGACCCCTTTGCGGCACTGGAAACGGTCCGGAACATGGGCCTTTGTACCATCCTCACCAGCGGGCAGGCGGCGAGTGCCCCAGAGGGAGCGGAGCTTCTCGGCCGACTGGTGGAGCGGGCAGGGGACAGCGTGGAAATTCTGGTAGGTGCCGGTGTCACGGCACAAAACATCCCGGCACTGGCCGCACAGACCGGGGCACATGCGTTCCACCTTTCTGGCAAGCAGGTGCTGCAAAGCCGCATGACCTTCCGCCGCGAGGGTGTGCCCATGGGGCTGCCGGGCTTTTCAGAGTTTGAGGTATGGCAGACGGGTGAAGAAAACATCCGTGCTGCACGGCAGGCACTGGATGCGATCAAGAACAACTAAAACGAAAGCGCTCTCCCACCGGGTTTCCGTTGGGAGAGCGCTTTTTTATGATGATGAATTTGAAGGGTGAAGATAGCTTAGTAATGCAGCTCGTCGCCGGTCAGTGCTTCCAGCACCGGCAGCATGGCAGCAGCCTCGGCCTTGGCGGCGGGCAGATCCATATCGCGGTAGTTGCCGCACTCCACTTCGCTGGCACCGGGCACAGCGCCCTCAAAGCCAGCCATGAAGCGGAAGGATTCCACCGTCAGCTCCAGTGCCTCGGCGGGAGTCAGGCCGCGGGTGAGCAGATAGAAGCCGGTGCGGCAGCCCATGGGGCCAACGTAGATCACGCTGTCCTGAAAGGCGCTGTTACGTGCATAGGTGGCAAACAGATGCTCCAGCGTATGGGCGGCACCGGTGGACAGGTAATCGCCGTGATTGGGCCTTTTCATGCGGATGTCCCATGTGAGAACATCGCCGTCCTGACGGCTCAGATACATGCCGCGGTCCAGTTTGGTATGGTCAACACAGAAGCTTGCAATGCGTTCCATGAGTTTTTCTCCTTTGGCTTATGCCTGCAGGCGCTGCACGCTGCCGTGAGCGCAGTCTACAGCGATCATCAGGCCGTCACGGATGTGGCTGGTAGCACCGGCGGCACCCACAACGGTAGGCTTGAGCAGGGCCTTGCCGGCAATGGCGGCATGGCTGTTCAGGCCCGGCTCTTCCACCACCAGAGCGGCGGCATCACGCACGTAACTCAGCATTTCGTTGCTGGTGGAGGGCACCACCAGAACCATGCCGGGCTTGAACTTTGCACGCACCTCTTCCAGCGTGCGGCAGACGCAGGCCTTGCCGGTGGCGCTGGTCACGTCGGCATTCTCGCGGCCAACGCCCACACCGGTAGCCAGACAGTTGCCTACCATGTGGATCTTGATCATGTTGGTGGTGCCGGACACACCCACAGGCACGCCTGCGGTCACAACGGCCAGCTCACCGTTGTGCAGGTAGCCGTTCTCCTTGGCCAGAGAGGTGGACATCTCGATCAGCTCATCGGTGCTGTGTGCCAGAGGCATCATCAGCGGGGTGATGCCCCAGCTCAGGGCCAGCTGACGCTGCACCTGCTCCTTCATCACGCAGGCGATGATGGGCTGTTCCGGGCGGTACTTGCTCAGCAGACGGGCGGTGTTGCCGGACTCGGACACGGTGACGATGGCGGCAGCGTTCACGTCCTTGGCGGTCAGGCAGGCGGCGTGTGCGGTCGCATCGCTCACGCTGATCTTGCCGGTGTTCTCGGCGAGGGGAACAAAGCGGGCGTGGTTCTCCTGCTCGGTGCGCTCAGCAATGGCAGACATGGTCTTGAGAGCATCCACCGGATAAGCACCGGCAGCAGTCTCGCCGGAAAGCATGATGGCAGAGGTGCCGTCGTAGATGGCATTTGCCACGTCGGAGATCTCGGCGCGGGTGGGGCGGGGGTTCACGATCATGCTGTCCAGCATCTGGGTAGCGGTGACGATGGGCTTGCCAAAGGAGAAGGAGCGCTCGATGATATTCTTCTGAATGCCGGGCAGCTCGGTAAAGTCAATCTCAACGCCCAGATCGCCGCGGGCCACCATGACAGCATCGGCTGCAGCCAGAATGCTGTCGATGTTGTTCACGCCCTCACGGTTCTCGATCTTGGCGATGATGCGGATATCGGAATCATACTCGTTGAGCAGGTTGCGGATATCGTACACATCCTGTGCGGTGCGCACGAAGGAAGCAGCGATGAAGTCAAAGCCCTGCTGTGCGCCAAAGATGATATCGTCGCGGTCGCGCTGGCTCATATACGGCATGGACAGATGCACACCGGGCACGTTGACGCCCTTCTTGTTCTTGATCTTGCCGTTGTTCAGCACCTTGCAGACGATGTCCGTATCGTTCACGGTGATGATCTGCAGCTTGATCAGGCCGTCGTCCAGCATGATGGTGCCGCCGGGCTGCACATCCTGCGGCAGGTCCTTATAGGTGATGGAGCAGATCTCCTTGGTGCCTTCCACCTCGCGGGTGGTCAGGGTGAAGGTCTGGCCGGCTTCCAGCATTTCAGTGCCGTTCTTGAAGTCCTTCAGGCGGATCTCGGGGCCTTTGGTGTCCAGCAGGGCGGCGACCGGCTTGCCCAGCTCTTCACGAATGGCTTTCAGCTTTTCAAAGCGGCCCAGATGCTCTTCGTGAGAGCCGTGGGAAAAATTAAAACGGGCAACATTCATGCCGTTGGCGACCAGCTCGCGCAGAACGCCTTCCTGATCGGTGGACGGGCCCAGAGTGCAGATGATCTTTGTTTTTCTCATATACTTTTACTACCTCCAACTACAACTTCACATTCTCTATTTTGCGGCAGGCTGTCCGCTGTCATACAGGCAGCTGCACGCGACCAACGGGAAAAATCCCATGCTGTGGTACAAAAGCAGAAAAGTTCTGCTGTTCAAAACTTTTTCCATTTACTATTATATCCGCTTGGATACAATAGGGCAAGAAAAAATTCAAGCTGCGCTGCAATTTTTTTGGCGGCTAAAATGTCTTTACCATGAAATAACGCAGCAACGAATAAAAACGCCAAAACGCTTCGCCGGATTGTGAACGAAATGACGAACATTTTGGTGAAAATGACGGATATTTGCAGCACAGCAAAAACGCTTGCATCCGGCACAGGATTTGCTTATAATGATAAGTAAAGATAGTATCACTTATCCGGGGCAGGTCCCCGGAAGAAATGGAGAAAAAACGATATGGAAAAGCGTGTTTTTCTGATCGTCCTCGACAGCTTTGGCATTGGCGCAGAGCCGGATGCCGCAGCGTTTGGCGATGAGGGCACCAACACCCTGGGTGCCATTGCAAAACACCCCAACTTCAACTGCCCCAACCTGCAAAAGATGGGCATGTTCAACATTGATGGCGTGACCGCAGGCGAAAAGACCGCAGCGCCCATCGGCTCCTTTGCCCGCCTGCAGGAGCAGAGCATGGGCAAGGATACCACCATTGGTCACTGGGAAATCGCCGGTGTGGTAAGCCCCAAGCCGCTGCCCACCTTCCCGAACGGCTTCCCGGATGAGCTGATCCACGAGTTTGAGGAAAAGACCGGCCACAAGGTGCTGTGCAACAAGCCTTACTCCGGCACGCAGGTGCTGAAGGATTACGGCGAGCAGGCCATGAAAGAAAACGCCCTTATCGTTTACACCAGTGCCGACAGCGTATTTCAGGTGGCCGCCAACGAAGAGCTGGTGCCGGTGCATGAGCTGTACCGCTACTGCGAGATCGCCCGCGAGATGCTCAAGGGCGAGTACGGCGTGGGCCGCGTGATCGCACGCCCCTTCCTGGGCCACACTGCGGATACCTTCTACCGCACCACCAATCGCCACGACCTGAGCCTCAAGCCGCCCCGCGCTACCATGCTGGATCTGCTGAAAGATGCTGGCAGGGATGTGATCGCTGTGGGTAAGATCTTTGACATCTTCGACGGTGAGGGTGTGACCGAGAAGATCAAGACCACTGGCAACACCAATGGCATCGCCTTTACCAAGGCCCTGCAGACCCGCGACTTTGAGGGCCTTGCCTTTGTGAATCTGGTGGACTTCGATATGCTCTACGGCCACCGCCGCGATGTAGCAGGCTATGCCGCCGCTGCCACCGAGTTTGACAAGTTCGTGGCCGACTTCATCCCCGGAATGCGGGAGGGCGATCTCCTCATGGTCACCGCTGACCATGGCTGCGACCCGTCCTATACCAAGACCACCGACCACACCCGCGAGTATGTGCCGTACCTGATCTGCGGCAAGGGCGTGAAGCCTGGCGTTGACCTTGGCACCCGTCTGTGCTTTGGCACCATCGCCCAGACCATCTGCGAGTATCTTGATGTGGATGCTTCCTCTCTGGACGGCAAGAGCGTCTGGAACGAGATCAAGGCATAATGATTTTATAGAATGAGAAAGCCGCCTGCATTGGTTCAAGATGCAGGCGGCATTTTTATGCAGCTTATCGGCACGGACTTTCTGGTGAAAAAGCAAAACAGGAAACGACCGCAGTTGTTTCCTGTTTTGCAAATAAAATAATATTTCCGCGATAGAGTCCGGAGCTTGCGCGGAGGACATTTTAAATCGTCAGGCCGCGTCGTTCTGCTGCGAAGCAGCATCCTGAATGGCACCCCAGATGGAGGAAGCCGCATTGTAGATGGACGATGCAGCCTGTTCCACCTCTTCCTGTGTGGGCAGGGAGATGGACGGTGCTTCTCCGGCCGTATCACCGCTGCCGGTCTCGCCCTCGGCGGGAGCTTCCGGCTCCTGCGGCTGGGTGTCGGCAGGCTGCTCTGCAGGCTGGTCAGCCGGGACGGTCTCTTCCGGCAGGCTGTCGGCGGGCACTTCCTCGGGAACGCTCTCCGCAGGCACCTCCGAAACAGCGGCGTTCGGGTCGGTGGTGGG
>OILA01000335.1_pt1 | contig 10954 bp, 7 predicted proteins | sample 1584461 | NCBI WGS metagenome assembly OILA01 (sample SAMN02674697, study PRJEB24791) | human gut metagenome, SKBSTL033 | isolation source: stool | host: Homo sapiens | place: USA
GAAGCAGCAGGGGGACGATGTAACGCATGTATCCTCCTTGCGCCGGAGCGCTATTCCTTTTCACGCCGGATACGGGCACCCACGGCGTTGAGCTTGTTTTCGATGCGTTCATAGCCGCGGTCCAGATGGTAGATCCTGTCCACTGTACTCGAGCCCTGAGCCGCGAGCGCCGCAATGACGAGCGAGGCGGAGGCGCGCAGATCGGTCGCCATGATCGTCGTGCCCGTGAGCTGCGCAACGCCCTCAACGATGGCCGTATGGCCTTCGATCGTGATGTGGGCGCCCATGCGGCAGAGCTCCGGTACGTGCATGAAGCGGTTCTCGAAGATAGTCTCAGTGATGTTGGCGGTCCCTTCGGCAAAGCAGTTGAGCGTCATGAACTGCGCCTGCATGTCGGTGGGAAAGCCGGGATGCGGCATCGTGTTGATCTTCAGCGGCAGAATATCGCCGGTGCGGCGCACACGCACAGCATCGTCAAATTCTTCCACCTCCACGCCTGCACGGCGCAGCTTTTCGGTAATGGGTTCCAGATGCTTGGGGGTGACGTTCTTCACCAGAACATCGCCGCCGGTGGCAGCAGCAGCCACCATGTAGCTGCCAGCCTCGATCTGATCCGGGATGATGCTGTAGGTGCAGCCGTGCATCTTTTCCACACCGCGCACCTTGATCACATCGGTGCCTGCGCCGCGGATGTTCGCACCGCACATATTCAGGAAGTTTGCCAGATCCACCACGTGGGGTTCCTTGGCACAGTTTTCCAGAATGGTCTGGCCCTTGGCCATGACAGCGGAGAGCATCCCGTTCATGGTAGCGCCCACGCTGACCTTATCAAAGAAGATATGCGCTCCGTTGAGCTCCTTGGCACGGACGGTGATCATGCCGTAATCCACGCTGTCCTCTGCGCCCAGAGCACTGAACACCTTCAGGTGCTGGTCAATGGGGCGGGGGCCGAGGTTGCAGCCGCCGGGCATGGCCACCTGAGCCTTGCCAAAACGGGACAGCAGTGCGCCCAGAAAGTAGTAGCTGGCGCGCATCTGGCGGGACAGGTCGTCCGGGACGTTGGTGCCGGTCAGATGGGTGGTGTCGATCTCGTAGGTGTTGCGGTTGATCATTTTGATCTGTGCGCCCAGAACGCTGAGGATCTTCAGGCTCACCGCCACATCACTGATATCCGGCAGATTCTCGATCACACAGACATCCGCAGCCAGAATGGTTGCAGGCAGGACGCCCACCGCCGCATTTTTGGCACCCGAAATGGTAACTTCGCCGTGCAGGGGCTTGCCGCCCGTAATAACAAATTTCTCCAATTTTATGATCTCCTTGTCGGAGGCCCGCAGCCGCAGGCCTGTTAAGGTTCCTGAAAGCATTTTCCATAAAAGCTGCCTGATGTGCATGAGCCATAAGGCCGTACACGTACAGCTATCTTATTATACACAACTTTCACAAAAAAGCAAAGCCCCGTTTGGTGTTGTTTTATTATTTTCTGTTTTGCCCATTTTCGCGCAGGATATTCCAAAATTTTGATTTCTTTTTCAGGTATTTTACAAAAACCAGATACATTGCTGTTGCGCTTTCTTTACCAGATGTGGTCTTCGCACCGAGTCTCAGTGATCCAGCCCAGCTGGTAGGCAGCCACCAGCTGCTTGAGGTCGTGCACACGCTCCCGCAGCACCTCGCCCTCGTCGGTGTCCTCCACGAGAATGCGATGATTTTCGGTCTCCAGAATGTTTTTCTGGGAAATGATATCCAGATTATCCTTCACCGCTTTCTCAGCACTTTCAAAGGGCTGATGGGTGCGCAGGGACATGGTGCGGCTGGAATACACCAGCGTGTAGCCCGCAATGCCGGTCTTTTCGTGGTAGGCACGGCAGAAACCGCCGTCGATCACCACCAGCCGTCCGCCGCCCTTGATGGGGCTTTCGCCGTTCTTTTCCCGCACCGGCACGTGGCCGTTGACGATGTGACTGGCACCGGGCAGGCCAAACTCGGCCAGAATGCGGCGGCAGACGGCCTCATCGTTATACCATGTATAATAGGGGTCCTTCACCTCGGTGTGGGTGGAAGCGTCCTCTACATAGAGCCGCTCAAATGTGGTCATGGCACTGCGGCCAAACAGCGGCGAAAGCTTGCCGCACCATAGATACCACAAAAAATCCTGTCCGCTCTGGCGGGCAGCGCTGCCTTCCGGTGCATAGTAGCCCCGGCGGGCGCGGGCATCGCAGTAGTCCATCAGTGCGCGGCCGGAGTAGTAGCGGCCCTCAAAGCGCTCCATGGCAAAGGTGCCGCGGCTGGTCATGGGCACAGCCCCATGGTAGAGCAGGTTGCCGTTCTCAATGTGGTACACGCTGCCCTTTGCATAGAGAAATTCAACATGCTGCTGCAGTTTTTCGCTCTGGCGGAAGGACTGCACCAGCTTGCGCAGCACCAGCTGTTCATCCGGGTGCAGTGCGGCCGGGTCGGCGGGGTCCACCGTGGGGAACGAGGTATCCCGCAGCGGATACTCCTTTTCGCCGATCTTTACCGTGTGCTTTTCCCAGTCGATGCGGCGCAGATAATCTCGCTCCTGCATCTGGAAGTCCGGGTTGCGGTCGATGACATGGCACTCCAGCTTGAACATCAGAATGCTGATGGCCTTGTGCATCACGGCACAGCGGTGCAGCATTCCCCTGGTGTAGGGGCCGCGGGCCGCATCGGTATGAGGCATCCAGATGGAAAGATCATCATTGCCGTAGAACTGCTCGGCCATGCGCTGCAGATGGCGCAGGTTGATGCCGTAGCAGTCCTCCAGCATTCCGTGGTTATGATAAGCCAGCGTGGTCTTGAGCACCGTGCAGATGCAGATGGGGCTGCCCGCAGCGGCACCCATCCATACTACATCGTGGTTGCCCCACTGGATATCCACATTGTGGTGGCGCATGAGCAGATCGAGGATGATATCCGGGCGTGGGCCGCGGTCGAACAGGTCGCCCACGATGTGCAGCTTGTCCACTGCCAGATGCTTGATCAGCTCACACAGCCGCACGATAAAGCGGTCGGCGCGGCCATTTTCAATGATGCTGCCCACGATCTGGCCATAGTACAGATCCTTGTCGTGATCCTCAAAATGGGCGTGGAGCAACTCGTCCAGAATGTAGCCGCAGCTGGCAGGCAGGCATCTGCGCACATGGTCGCGGGTATGCTTGGAGGACACCAGACGGCAGATATCAATGAGTCTCAGCAGCGTTTCGGTGTACCACTGATCCAGCGCTTCCTCGCTGGTACAGCGTGCCTTGAGCTGGGGCAGCTTTTCGTTGGGGTAATAGATCAGCGTTGCCAGCTCGGCGCGGGTATGCTTCGGCACGGTATCGCCCAGCACCTGATCCACTTTTTCGCGAATGACACCGGAAGCGGAATTCAGAATATGCACAAAAGCTTCATTCTCGCCGTGCAGGTCGCTCATGAAGTGCTCGGTACCCTTGGGCAGCTTGAGCAGTGCCTGCGTGCTGATGATCTCGCTGGCTGCCGCCGCCTGCGAAGGATAATCCCGCGAGAGCAGGGTCAGGTACTTGAGATTATCGCGGATCTCATCGGTTTCGGTGCGCATGGTCTCCTCCATCGCAACGTTCTCTCCGCCGCAGTCCGCCACACGGACCTTGCAAAGATGTTGCTTTCCATATGTATTATTTTTTCCTTATCTTATAGTATAGCACGTCCGGGGTGAAAAGTGGTATACTAGGGCTGACAAACTTTCAGCAAAGGACTTTGGATATTATGCCGAAAAGCGATTTCGTCTCCGTTCCCTCTTCCTGCACCCTCTGCCCGCGCCGGTGCGGGGCCGACCGTGCTGCCGGACGCACCGGTTTCTGCGGCGCGGGCGGCACCTTAAAAGCAGCCCGCGCTGCCCTGCACTACTGGGAGGAGCCATGCATCAGCGGCACAAAGGGCAGCGGCACGGTGTTCTTTTCCGGCTGCACCCTCAAATGCTGCTTCTGCCAGAACTATCCCATCAGCGCCGAGGGCCTTGGCAAGGAGATCAGCGTGGAACATCTGGCAGAGATTTTCCTGAATCTGCAGGAGCAGGGTGCCAACAACATCAATCTGGTCACACCCGGCCAGTGGCGGCCCTGGATCATTGCCGCGCTGGATATTGCCCGGGCTAAGGGCCTGCATCTGCCCATCGTATGCAACACCGGCGGCTACGAAACGGTGGAAAGCGTGGAAGCATGGCGCGGATACATCGACATCTGGCTGGCCGACCTGAAATACGTCTCCTCCGCCCTCTCGGCAGAGCTTTCCTCTGCACCGGACTATTTTGCGCAGGCAAAGCCCGCCATTGAAGCCATGATGGCACAGGCCGGGCACCCGGTGTTCAATGCAGAGGGCATCCTGCAAAAGGGGGTCATTCTGCGGCACCTTGCCCTGCCCGGCCATGTTGACGACAGCTTTGCGGTGCTTGACCAGATGGCCGCGTGGAACGATGCAGACCCCGAGTGCTTCATCCCCAGCGTCATGAGCCAGTACACACCGTTTTACAAAGCCGCAGAGCACGGCATCGGACGGCGCATTACCACCTATGAATACCGCCGGGTGGTCAACTATGCCATGGACAAGGGACTGGCGCAGGGCTACATGCAGCAGAAGAGCAGCGCAAAGGAAGAGTATACGCCTTCTTTCGATTTGACAGGGGTATGAATTCGTCAAATCTCCCAAAAAAGGCTGATTATTTTCTCTTGCATCCCCGCGGAAGTGCTTGCAATCCTATCCGGGCCGGATTATAATGGATACAACGATGTGTTAACAGAACTCTGATGAGCTGTAAATATCAGGAGGAGCGTTATGGAACATTTCAACCCGATCCTTGGCAACGATACCACCGGCCAGAAATTCATCACCTGCGGTGAGATCATGCTGCGCCTGACCCCGCCGAACTACGAGAAGATCCGTATGGCATCCGGCTTTGAGGCCAGCTACGGCGGCAGCGAGGCCAATATTGCACTGGCACTGGCGAACCTTGGTGTGGACAGCACCTTCTTCAGCGTGGTGCCCAACAACAGTCTGGGCAAGAGCGCCGTGCGCTGGCTGCGTTCCAACGACGTGCACTGCACCCCTATGATCCTGACCGAGCCGAACGAGACTCCTTCCAACCGTCTTGGTACTTATTATCTGGAGACCGGCTACGGCATCCGTCCGTCCAAGGTCATCTATGACCGCAAGCACAGTGCCATTACTGAGTACGATTTCTCGCAGGTGGATCTGGATGCTTTGCTGGACGGCTACGACTGGCTGCACCTGAGCGGCATTACCCCGGCACTGGCCCCCAACTGCCGCGGCCTCATCATCGATATGCTCAAGGAGGCCAAGAAGAAGGGCCTGACCGTCAGCTTCGACGGCAATTTCCGCTCTACCCTGTGGAGCTGGGAAGAAGCCCGCGATTTCTGCACCGAGTGCCTGCCCTATGTGGATGTGCTGCTTGGCATTGAGCCGTACCACCTGTGGAAGGATGAGAACGACCACTCCAAGGGCGACTGGAAGGACGGCGTGCCTCTGCAGCCCAGCTATGAGCAGCAGGACGAGATTTTCCAGCACTTCATCGAGCGGTATCCCAATCTCAAGTGCATTGCCCGCCATGTGCGTTATGCGCACAGCGGCAGCGAGAACAGCCTGAAGGCCTTCATGTGGTACGATGGCCACACCTTCGAGAGCAAGCTGTTCACCTTTAATATCCTTGACCGCGTGGGCGGCGGCGATGCCTTTGCCAGCGGCCTGATCTACGCCATGCTGCACAACTACAGAGCCATGGATATGATCAACTTTGCGGTGGCAAGCAGTGCCATCAAGCACACCATCCACGGTGATGCCAACATCACCGATGATGTGAGCACTATCCGCAACCTGATGAACATGAACTACGATATTAAGCGGTAAGTTTTATCGCCGTACAGAGAACGCCCGCCGGGTCTCCCCGGCGGGCGTTGCTTTTTCTATCAGATATACCGCCCGGTGATGCGCTCCGGGTTCTGTCTTACCTGTTCCGGCGTACCTGCCGCCACGATGCGTCCGCCGGCATCGCCGCCGCCCGGCCCCATATCCACAAGGTAATCCGCATTGCGGATCACATCCAGATCATGCTCAATGACCACCACGGTGGCACCGTTCCCGATCAGCTTCTGGAACACGCCCAGCAGGGTCTGTACATCCAGCGGATGCAGGCCGATGGTGGGTTCATCGAACACGAACACACTGTCTGCCTGCCCCTTGCCCATCTCGCTGGCAAGCTTCAGCCGCTGGGCTTCGCCGCCGGAAAGGCTGGGTGTCTCCTCGCCAAGGGTCAGGTAGCCAAGGCCCAATTCTTTCAGTACCTGCAGGCGCTGGCGCACAAGCTTGCAGTCCGCACAGGCTTCCAATGCAGTGGACACATCCATGTCCATCAGGTCGGCCATGGAGGCTGGTTCGCCGTTCGCCGTGGGCAGCTTCACTGCCGCCGCTTCCCGGCTGTAACGCGAACCGCCGCAGTCCGGGCAGGGCACTTCTACGTCCGGCAAAAACTGCACATCCAAACTGATGACGCCGGTGCCGTCACAGGTGGGGCACCGCAGCTTACCGGTGTTGTAGGAGAAATCGCCCGCCTTATAGCCGTGGTCTTTGGCATCCTGCGTTTTAGCAAACAGCTTGCGCAGCTCATCGTGCACATTGGCATAGGTGGCCACGGTGGAGCGCACATTGATGCCGATGGGCGTTGCATCGATCAGCTTCACCTGCGCGATTTCCTCGGCCTCCACGCTTTTCACATGCGCTGGCAGGGCTGTGCCATTCACCTTTGCCTGCAAGGCCGGGACCAGGCTTTCCAAAATCAGGGTGGTCTTGCCGCTGCCGGACACACCCGTAACCACGGTCAGCCGCCCCTTGGGCAGTTCCAGTTCCAGCGGCTTCACAGTATGGATGGCCGAGGTTTCCAGATGGATGCTGCCCTGTGCAAACAGTTCATTTTCCGGCACATGAGGCCGGGCGTTCACCCCCGCCCTGCCTGCAAGAAACGGGCCGATCTGAGAAGCCGCGTTCTGTTCAATTTCCGGAATACTGCCCTGCGCGATCACATGTCCACCCTTTGCACCGGCTTCCGGCCCCATCTCGATCAGCCAGTCAGCTTCCTTTAAAATTTGGGTATCGTGATCCACCAGCACCACCGAGTTGCCGTCGGCCACAAGGTCGTGCATCACATCGGTCAGGCCTTCAATGTTAGAAGGATGCAGGCCGATGGACGGCTCGTCCAGCACATAGAGCACACCGGTGGTACGGTTGCGCACCGCACGGGCCAGCTGCATCCGCTGGCGCTCACCGGTGGAAAGAGTGGAAGCGGAGCGGTCCAGCGTCAGGTAGCCAAGGCCCAGCGAGAGCAGCCGTGCCGCTGCCGTCTGGAAGGATTCGCAGATATTGCGGGCCATGGGCCGCATCTCTTCCGGCAGACTGTCCGGCACACCCGCCACCCAATCGGTAAGCTGCACAAGAGTCATCTGACAAGCCTTGTCCAGCGTGATGCCCCGCAGCTTTGGGGTACGAGCCGCATTACACAGCCGGGTGCCGCCGCAGTCCGGGCAGATGCCTTGCCGCAGGAACTTTTCCACCCGCTTCATGCCCTTTTCATCCTTGACCTTGGAGAGGGCGTTCTCCACGGTATAGGTGGCATTGAAATAGGTAAAATCCAGCTCCCCGGCCTGATTGGAATTTTTGTTATGATAAAAAATGTGCTTTTTCTCCGCCGGGCCATGGAAAACGATATCCTTTTCCCGGTCGGTCAGGTCGCGGAAGGGCACATCGGTGCGCACGCCCATCTCCCGGCAGATATCCACCATCAGCGACCACATCAGGCTCTTCCACGGGGCCACGGCACCTTCGTCGATCGTAAGAGAATCGTCCGGCACAAGGGTGCTCTCGTCCACGGTCATCACCATGCCGGTACCGCTGCAGGTGCGGCAGGCACCCTGACTGTTGAAGGCAAATTCTTCAGCGGAAAGCGCGCGCACGCTGGCACCGCACTGCGGGCAGAGCAGCGGCTTTTCTGCCGCCACGGCAAGGCTGGGTTCCAGCCAGTGGCCGCACTGCGGGCAGGGATAGCTGGAAAGACGGGAGAACATCAGGCGCAGACTGTTCAGCAGTTCCGTGCCGGTACCAAAGGTGCTGCGGATGCCCGGCACAGCGGGCCGCTGATGCAGTGCCAGTGCAGCCGGAACATACAGCACTTCGTCCACCGATGCCTTTGCCGCCTGCGTCATGCGGCGGCGCGTATAGGTGGAAAGTGCGTCCAGATACCGGCGGGAGCCTTCGGCGTAAAGCACGCCCAGCGCAAGGCTGGACTTGCCCGAACCGGACACGCCCGCCACACCCACGATTTTGCCCAGCGGCACATCCACATTCACGTTTTTCAGGTTGTGCACCCGCGCGCCGCGGATCCTGATATGGTCGACCATCTTCTTTTCCCCCTGCTGTCACTGCTTCTTTTTTAAATAGTATCCAATGCCAATGGCATCTGCCAGCGCCCAGCCGATGGGCACGCTGAGCCAGATGCCAATAACGCCCAGCGGCGTGGCCGAAAACAGATAGGCCAGCATCAGCGGCAGAGCAAACAGCAAAATGCTGCCGGTGATGGGGCCTTTGGTCAAACTACGCTGCATTGTTTCCGATTCTCCTTTTTATAACGCTGTTTCAGCCGGTGCACTGGCTCTGCCGCCGTCCCGCCTTGAAAGAGACTGCTCTCTTCCTGCAAACTTCTGACGGTACTCTCTGGGCGTGCAGTGCTTGATCTCCCGGAAGGTCTTTGTAAAGTAGCTGGTATCCGAAAAGCCGCAGTCGGCACCGATCTCGCCGATCTTCATGCTGGTGGAAAGCAGCAGCTCGGCGGCCTTTTCAATGCGGTACTGCTTGACATACTGGATGGGTGTGATCCCCAGCAGCTGCCGGAAGCTGCGCAGGCAGGCGCTCTCACTCAGGGCCACGCAGTCGGAAATGCGCTCCACGTTCAGTTCCTCAGCATAATGCTCTTCCACAAAACGCAGCATCTGTTTCATGCGCTGGGCCGCGATCTGCTCCTGCTGAGAGACCTTTGTTTTTCCACCCTCGCACTGCATTCCCAGCAGATGCACCGCCGCCGAAAGATGGTACCGCGCCTGATTCTCATAGTCAAAGACCTCTTGGGCCACTGCGTCCCAGACTTCCCGCAAATGGCAGAGCACGGCCTTCTGCCCGTCGTCTGCCTCGTCCAGCAGAAAGAACGCCGGTGCTCCCGGCTGAAGCAGCGGGTGTACGAGCTTTTGCCAGAAGATAGTATCCATGCCGCCGATCAGGCGCGGATGGAATACCCCGGAATGCAGCAGGGCATCCCCGGTCTCAGCCTGCTCCACCGCATGGAACACTCCGGAATTGACAAACACGCCCTGCCCGGTCTGCAAAACCAGCCGGGCTTTGCTCACGTCCACCGCCAGCGGGCCTTTTACGGCAAGGATGTATTCAAACTCTTCATGCCAATGCCATGCTACCGAGTAGCTTTTGAGGTCCTCTTCATAGCAGGCAATAGGAAACAGTGCGCTGCCGTGCTGCACCAGTTCCCTGCCCTCGTCATCCGCCACAACATCCGGCAGGCAGTTGAGCCCGCCCGCTGCTGCACAGCCGGTCTGAAATGCCACGATCAGCCATCTCCTTTCCGTCAAGGTGCACATCCGCATCCGCGCCGGTTTTGTTGTATCAATCGGGCGTTTTTATCCTAATATTCCGCTCCGATGTGTGATATTATTACATCAGCAAAGTACAAGATGCATTGCAAGTATAACACGCTTCCCGGAGGAACTCAAGATTTATGGTACAGCTTCTGCTTCCGATCATTTACATCTCGTTCATCAGTCTAGGCCTGCCGGATTCCCTGCTGGGGTCGGCGTGGCCCTCCATGTATCCGGCGCTCGGTGTGCCGGTGTCCTATGCGGGGCTGATCTCCATGATCATCTCCTTTGGCACCATTGTTTCCAGCCTGAACAGCGACCGGCTCACCCGTGCGCTGGGTACCGGAAAAGTGACCGCCCTCAGTGTGGCCATGACAGCTGCCGCGCTGTTCGGCTTTTCGGTCTCCACACAGTTCTGGATGCTCTGCCTGTGGGCCGTGCCCTATGGGCTGGGTGCAGGCAGCGTAGACGCGGCCCTGAACAACTATGTTGCTTTACATTATAAAAGCCGCCACATGAGCTGGCTGCACTGCATGTGGGGCATCGGCACCATGATCAGCCCCATGGTCATGGGCCGGGTGCTGGCAGGCGGCGGGCCGTGGACATCCGGCTACCGGTACATTGCCCTGTTCCAGATCCTGCTGAGCGCAGTGCTCTTTTTCAGTTTGCCGCTATGGCAGAGCCGTACTGCAGGCACTGACACCGAAACTGCTTCGACGCAGGCGTTGAGCCTTGGACAGGTATTCCGTCTGCCGGGTGCCAGAGAGGTGATGCTGTGCTTCTTCTGCTACTGTGCATTGGAGACCACGGCCGGTCTGTGGGCCAGCAGCTACCTCACACTGACGAAAGGCGTTGCCGCCGGCACTGCCGCCAGCTTTGCCAGCCTGTTCTACATCGGCATCACTGCCGGGCGCGCCGCCTGCGGCTTTTTGACCCTGAAATTCAACGATACGCAGATGATCCGCATGGGTCAGTGCATTCTGGCCGCAGGGGTGCTGGCTCTGCTGCTGCCCGGGCCGCAGATCCTTGCCCTGAGCGGTCTTGTTCTGGTGGGGCTGGGCTGTGCGCCCATCTATCCCAGCATCATCCACTCCACGCCGGAACACTTCGGCGCGGACAGATCGCAGGCGGTCATCGGCATCCAGATGGCAAGCGCCTATTTGGGCAATCTGGCCATGCCGCCGCTGTTCGGCCTGCTGGCCAACAACATTACCCCGGCCCTGTTCCCCTTCTACCTGCTGGCGCTGCTGGTGCTCATGGTTTGCATG
>OILA01000348.1_pt1 | contig 10618 bp, 9 predicted proteins | sample 1584461 | NCBI WGS metagenome assembly OILA01 (sample SAMN02674697, study PRJEB24791) | human gut metagenome, SKBSTL033 | isolation source: stool | host: Homo sapiens | place: USA
AATATATAATATAGATGGAAGATAACTACAAGATACGAGTTGGTATTACTCATGGGGATATCAACGGAGTAGGATATGAAGTAATTCTCAAAACTTTTTCGGATCCTACCATGCTGGAACTTTGTACACCCATTATTTATGGATCGCCTAAAGTGGCTGCTTATCATCGTAAGGCAATGGATATTCAAACAAATTTCAGTATTGTCAATTCTGCAGATGATGCTCAGCCGGATAAACTGAGCATCGTGAATTGTACGGAAGACGAATTGAAGGTGGAGCTCTCCAAACCGACACTGGAGGCTGGTAAAGCAGCTTTGGATGCGTTGGAGAGAGCTTTGCAGGATTATCGGGAGGGAATGATTGATGTTTTGGTAACTGCTCCTATCAATAAGCATACCATTCAGTCGGAAAGTTTTCATTTCCCCGGTCATACGGAATATATTGAAGAGCGTGTGGGGGAAGGACAGAAGGCGTTAATGATTTTGCTGAAGAATGATTTCCGGGTAGCTTTGGTGACTGGTCATGTTCCTGTACGCGAGATAGCACAAGATATTACCAAGGAACTTATTATGGAAAAATTGGCTGTTTTCCATCGTTCTTTAAAAGAGGATTTTGGCATCGACAGTCCGCGTATAGCTGTGTTTTCATTAAATCCTCATGCGGGTGATGAGGGATTGATTGGTACGGAAGAGAGTGATATTATAATTCCGGCAATGAAGGAAATGGTTGCCAAAGGCATTCAGTGTTTCGGACCTTATCCGGCCGATGGCTTTATGGGATCTGGCAACTATACTCATTTTGATGGAATTCTAGCTATGTATCATGATCAGGGATTGGCTCCTTTCAAAGCTTTGGCAATGGATGAAGGAGTGAATTACACTGCGGGACTTCCCATTGTACGTACTTCTCCGGCACATGGTACTGCGTATGATATTGCCGGGCAAGGGGTTGCCTTGGAAGATTCTTTTCGCCAGGCTATTTATGTGGCTATGGATGTTTTCCGTAACCGTGTTGTCGAGAAAGAGATTCATGCACATCCGCTGCGTAAACAATATTATGAAAAACGGGATGATAGCGATAAATTGAAATTGGACACCATTGATGATGAAGATTAATGGACGATCGGTTTAAAATATAATTTCAAGAAAAAGTAGAAATGAAATTTGCAATTATATCAGCGGGTGAAGGTTCCCGGCTTTCGCAAGAAGGGGTTGCTTTGCCCAAACCTTTGGTGCAACTGAACGGAGTTGCCATGATTGATCGCTTGATACAGATTTTTGTACGTAACGGAGCTGATAAGGTGGTTGTCATTATTAATAATGAAAGTCCATTGACAAAAGAGCATTTGGCAAAACTACAGGCAGAAGCAGAGATCCCATTGGAAGTAGTTGTGAAAACTACCCCCAGTTCCATGCACAGTTTTTATGAACTGAGCCCTTATTTGCAGGATGATAAATTCTGCTTGACTACTGTGGATACTATATTCCGTGAAGAAGAGTTTTCGACTTTTATTGAAACGTTCAAACAATCGGAAACAGATGGGTATATGGCGGTAACGGATTTTATAGATGATGAAAAACCGCTTTATATATCTACGGACAGTGCTTTGGATATAACAGGTTTCCATGATGAGGCGACTCCCGAATGCCGTTATATATCTGGAGGCATTTATTGTCTGACCCCGGCAGCCGTTAAGACGTTGCATGGGTGTATGGAGAAAGGTATGTCACGTATGCGTAACTTTCAACGACAGTTGGTAGCCGACGGCTTGAAATTAAAGGCTTATCCTTTTACAAAAATTTTGGATGTAGATCATGCTGGTGATATCGTGAAAGCTGAAAATTTTCTAGCCGGTAAAGAGGAGTAACTTAAACACAACAGAAGGAATGGATGTAATTTCAATAATAGGGGTAAGCCGTGGAAATGAATATTCCCCCAATCATGTAGACAATGATGCCGCCATATTTTATAAGGTGACGGAGGAATTGCGGCGGTTGGGCTGTGAGGTGAAAGTTTATGCGGAGAAAGATTTCGTGGAACAGGGTGTCAAGGGAGATATTATTTTTGATATGGCCCGTGATAAGGTAACGATAGCTCGTTTGAGGTCTTTGGAGGATGAAGGTGCATTGGTGATAAACTCTGCCTACGGTATAGATAATTGTGTGCGTAAGCCAATGACAGAATTACTTATAAAGAACGGGGTTCCTCATCCGCAAAGTTTTATAATTTCTACGGCAGATGAGTATTTGGAAAATTGTTATCCTTGTTGGGTGAAACGAGGTGACTCTCACGCTATGGTGAAAGAAGATGTTGCCTACGCCACCTGTAAGGAAGAGGTAGAAAATATATTGGCTGATTTCCGTAAACGCGGTATTCCTGTTGCAGTCATAAACGAACACTTGCAAGGTGACTTGGTAAAATTCTACGGAGTGCATGGAACTGATTTTTTTTATTGGTTTTATCCCTCTCCTTGTTCGCACAGCAAGTTTGGTCTGGAGAAAATAAATGGGATAGCTAAAGGAATTCCTTTTAGCGTAGAGGAATTGAAAATACAAAGTGATAAAGCTGCCGAGGCGCTGAATGTGCCCATTTACGGAGGTGATTGTGTGATTTCAGCTGATGGCACACTGCGAATAATCGATTTTAACGACTGGCCCAGCTTTGCCCGTTGCCGTGAGGAAGCGGGAGGTAAAATTGCAGAGTGCATTTATAAACGGGCTAAAAAGCAAATGAAATAAAAAAGACATGAGTACAGAAAGTGAGAAGAAAGGAATAGAGGCTTCTTTCAAATCCATGGACACAGAGGAGTTCCTGGATATTTATTTCAACCGTCCCATAGGTTATGCATGGGCATTATTTTTTAAAAAACTAAAGGTACACCCTAATGTGGTAACCATTTTTTCTATCATTTTAGGTATAGGTGCTGGTGTGATGTTTTATTATCCTGATATGAAACATACTCTTTTGGGTATACTTTTGTTGATGTGGGCGAATCATTATGACAGTGCGGATGGACAATTGGCGCGTCTGACAGGACAGAAAACCCAGTGGGGGCGTATGTTGGATGGATTTGCCGGTGATATTTGGTTCTTTACCATTTATGCGGCAATTTGTCTCAGACTGATGAACCAACCCATGCCGTTTCATATTGGTGACGGCATGCATTGGGGTATTTTTATTTGGATATTGGCTATTGTTTCGGGTACTGTTTGTCATAGCAAACAATGTACATTGGCGGATTATTATCGTAATATTCATTTATACTTTTTAAAAGGGAAAAGCGGAAGCGAATTGGATAATTTCAAACAACAGCGTGAAATCTTCTACAGTCTGCCGTGGAAGGGAAACTTCTGGTGGAAAGCTTTCTTGTATTTCTATGGTAATTATACACGTCAGCAGGAAAGAATGACTCCTAATTTCCAACAGTTTTATGCATTGGTGAAGGAAAAGTATGGAGACAATATTCCACAGGAATTACGGGATGAATTTCGTGCGGCTAGCAAACCTTTGATGAAATATACCAATATCTTGACTTTTAATACACGTGCCATTGCTCTATATATCAGTTTGTTGATTGGCGAACCATGGTTGTATTTTGTGTTCGAGGTTGTTGTGATGACCTCTTTGTTTGTATATATGCGTCATTGCCATGAGGCGATTTGCGCACGATTGTATCATAAATACATAACGAAGTGAAAAGTAAGTATAGAAATATATTCCTGATGTTTGGAATTGCAGCCATCGTAGTGATGCTTTGTTCTTTTGATATGGAGTATGATGAACTACTGGCTAATTTGCGCCGGGCGGGAATGTGGTTGCCGGCTGTGGTAGGGTTATGGATTATTATTTATCTGTTCAATACCCTTTCTTGGTATATTATCATCCGGGATGGAAAAAAGGGAACACCTATTCCATTTTGGAAAGTTTATAAACTGACAGTTTCCGGATTTGCACTGAATTATGCCACCCCGGTGGGATTGATGGGAGGAGAGCCTTACCGCATTATGGAGCTGACTCCTTATGTTGGGGCCAGTAAGGCAACTTCATCAGTAATTCTTTATGTGATGATGCATATTTTCTCGCATTTTTGTTTTTGGTTTTTTTCTATCTTTTTGTATCTGGCTCTACGTCCGGTAGATATTGCCATGGGAACTATATTGGCTGTTGTGGGGGCGGTTTCTCTTTTAGCCATTTATTTTTTTATGAAAGGTTACAAGAATGGTATGGCTGTCCGTACTTTAAAATTGCTTCAGCATATTCCTTTTATCAAAGAATGGGCTAAACGTTTTTCGGAAAATAAACGCGAGGCTTTGGAACGTGTGGACAGTCAGATAGCCGAACTGCATAAACAGCGTAGATCTACGTTTTATGCCTCGTTAAGTCTGGAATTCATGGCTCGGATTATAGGATGTCTGGAAGTGTATTTCATATTGAATATTCTGACAACGGATGTCAGTTTTCCAGCTTGTATTTTAATTATGGCATTTACTTCTTTGTTTGCCAATTTGTTCTTTTTCTCGCCTATGCAATTGGGCGCACGTGAAGGAGGCTTTGCTTTGGCGGTAGGAGGGTTGGCTATTCCGGGAGCTTTTGGGGTTTATACCGGATTGATAACCCGTGTACGTGAATTGATTTGGATTGTAATTGGTGTGTTGTTGATGAAAGTCGGCAATGGTACACCTGCTAATAAGTAAGATAATGGATACATTGAAAAATATTCAGGGAGTTATATTTGATTATGGCGGTACGATAGATACGAACAGCTGTCATTGGGCGGAAGTGTTGTGGGCTAAGTATATGGAACATCAGGTGCCGGTGGATAAGGAAAGTTTCCGTGAGGCATACGTTTTTGGAGAAAGGGCGTTGGCTAAATATCCTTTTGTCCAGCCTTGGCATAATTTTCATGATGTGCTTTCTATCAAGACTAAACTTCAGGTGGAATGGTTGGCGGAACAGAGAAAGTTGCCTATGGATGAGTTGCAACTGCAATCTTATGCAGTGAAAGTGGCAGACAGCTGTTATGGGTATGTGTTGGATATATTGCAGGTTACACGCCCGGTAGTGAAGGAGTTGGCTAAGAAGTATAGGTTGGTGTTGGTTTCTAATTTTTATGGCAATATACAGACTATTTTAAAGGATTTCGGACTTTTGGATTTCTTTGATGAGATAATTGAATCCTCTGTAGTGGGTGTTCGTAAGCCGGATCCTGCTATCTATAGACTTGGAGTAGATGCTATGGGATTTGCGGCAGAGAATGTGCTGGTGGTCGGAGATTCTTTCTTAAAAGATGTTGTTCCGGCCAAAGCTGTAGGTTGTCGCGTTGCCTGGTTGAAAGGAGAAGGTTGGGGAGGAGAAGTTATAGACGAATCTGTTCCTGATGTAATTATTACGGACTTGGCTCAATTGCTTGCATTATTGTAATAGGATATGGAAATACAAAGACACGCATTGGTGAAAAGGGACTATTTAGTTCCTTTTGTTTTAGTAACCTCTTTGTTCTTTTTATGGGGATTCGCACATGCTATTCTTGATGTATTGAACAAACATTTTCAAGAGGTGATGGATATTACCCGTACTCATTCGGCAATGGTACAGGTGATGTTTTATCTAGGCTATTTCATAATGGCTATTCCGGCAGGATTGTTTATAACCAAATATGGATATCGTAAGGGAGTTGTTTTCGGATTGTTGCTTTATGGAATCGGGTCCTTGATGTTTATTCCCGGCGAGTATTGGATGTCATTTGAATTTTTCCTGTTCTCTTTGTTTGTCATTGCTTGCGGTTTGGTCTTTTTGGAAACAGCTGCAAATCCTTATATGACAGAACTGGGGGATAGGGAAACAGCTGCCAGTCGGTTGAACCTGGCCCAGTCTTTTAATGGGCTAGGATGTATTTGTGGTCCTTTAGTAGGAGGACTGTTATTGTTCTCGGGGAAGGGAGAAGCAAATATCTCGTATCCTTATATGTTGATGGGAGTGGTTGTACTGGCAGTGGGATTTATTTTTTCCCGTATCAAACTTCCGGAGATTGTTCATGTTGACGATTTGGCTGACGGAGAAACGGTTAAGAGAAGTTTATGGTCGCATAAATTATTCTTATTCGGAATAGTGGCACTATTCAGTTATGAGATAGCGGAGATTTCTATTAATAGTTTTTTTATCAATTATGTGGTGGATGACGGGTGGATGAATGCTCGGGATGCGGCGGTAGTACTTTCTTTCGGTGGACTTGGATTGTTTATGTGCGGACGTTTTGCCGGTAGTTGGATCATGCAGCGAATCCGTGCGGAGAGAGTTCTGCTATGCTGTGCTTTGGGGACGGTAATGGCTACTTTTCTTATCGTTTGTAATTTAGGAAAGATTTCATTAATAGCCTTGTTTTTGGTATACGTGTTCGAAGCCATCATGTTTCCCACTATTTTTGCCATATCTTTGAAGGGATTGGGTGGAAAGACCAAACGGGCTTCTTCCTTCCTTATGATGTCTCCCGTAGGAGGGGCTGTTGGTCCTGTGCTGATGGGTTATGTGGCAGATAATAGTACCATGTCCTTATCATTCATCATACCATTTGTTTCTTTTTGTATTGTGTTATTCTATTCGTGGTATGCTGACGTGGAAAGAAACTGAAATGAATAATCCCGATACAGTTGTTAGGCTTTATCGGGATTGTCCATTTCTTCTTAAATTTTTTCAGCTTTTAAAGAACTGGTTCGGATGATATTCCATACATCCTCTTCGGTTTTGCTGAAAGGACCGGATGCCTCTAGTTTCAGTGTCGACATAGCTGCTGCAAAACAACCGGCTTCTTCATAGGAAGCCCCTTTATTACGCATATATAAATATCCGGTAGCATAAGTATCTCCACAGCCAGTGGCATCTACTATGTCTTTAGGAGGATAGGCAGGGATTTTATGAAATGTACCTTCCGCATAAATTATAGACCCTAAGCTTCCCAATGTAATCAATACCTCTTTTACTCCCCATTCTGCTAGTTGTAGGGCAGCCTGTTTTATGTCTGTCTGACCGGTAAGCACTTCCATTTCATGTTCATTTACCTTTAGAATGTCAATATATTTTAGTGCTTCTACTTTGTCTGTCCAATCTATCGGATAAACTTTTTCCCCTCGGACTTCACGTAAGTACCCTTGTGCATCTACAGCTAATATACCTTTGGTAGAAAGATATTTCACAACGTCCAAAGAGAAATCATCTGCTAAAAGACTTCCCAAATGAAAAATATGAGCATTTATGTTCTCTAGTTGTTCTACGGTGAAGGGATCGGCTTTAGCCAATACCCGCTGACTGCGGTTGTCTTGATTCTCACCGTATGTATTCTCAAAATACACTGTCCGGTGACTAGGAATAACAGTAACTTTGATGCCTTTAGCACGAATATCTTCAACAGCTTTAAATTCACTTGGAGCTAGTGCCGTGACCAGCTGATAATGCTTTGTATCCTTTAAGTGACTGATTCCGTGTGAGAAATAATAAGAAGTCCCGCCGGGCATATAAGTCGTTTTTCTGGGTGTTACTATTTTATCTAATGTAATGTGACCTATGCAACAAATATCATTCATACCTATTTATATTAAACGGTCGCAAAGCTACAAAAAAAACTAGAAAAAGCATGGAAGTTTTCAAAAGAAGGTGTAACTTTGGCACAAATTATCTTAATCTCTGCTATGAGATGCAATTTTAACAAAGAAATTAGAATGGAAAAAATGAATGTGAAACCGGCAACCGGTAAATTAGGCGTTCTTTGTGTTGGATTGGGCGCTGTTACTTCAACTTTTATGACAGGTGTGCTGATGGCTCGTAAGGGATTGGCAAAACCTGTCGGATCTATGACTCAATATGATAAAATGCGTGTTGGCCGTGGAGAGAATAAAAAGTATTTGCATTATGGTGAAATTGTTCCATTGGCAAACTTAAATGACATCGTGTTTGGTGCATGGGATGTTTATCCGGCTAATGCTTACGAATCAGCAGTCAATGCTGAGGTTTTAAAAGAGAAAGATATTAATCCTGTAAAGGATGAATTGGAGAAAATAGTTCCAATGAAAGCTGCTTTCGACCACAACTATGCTAGTCGTCTGGATGGTGATAATGTGAAAGATTGCAAGAATCGTTGGGATATGATGGAACAGTTGCGTGAAGATATCCGCAATTTTAAAGTGGCTAACAATTGTGATCGTATTGTCGTTCTTTGGGCTGCTTCTACAGAGATTTATGTTCCTGTTGATGAAAAAATACACGGAACATTGGCGGCATTGGAACAGGCTATGAAAGATGATGATAAGGCTCATATCGCTCCGTCTATGTGCTATGCTTATGCTGCACTGTCGGAAGGATGTCCTTTCATTATGGGAGCACCTAATACAACTGTTGATATTCCTGCTATGTGGGAGTTGGCTGAAAAGACTAAAATGCCTATTGCCGGCAAGGATTTCAAGACGGGTCAAACGTTGGTTAAATCAGGTTTCGCACCGATTATTGGAACCCGTTGTTTAGGCTTGGACGGTTGGTTCTCTACAAACATTTTAGGTAATCGTGATGGTTTGGTGTTAGATGAGCCGGCTAACTTCCACACGAAGGAGGTCAGCAAATTATCTACACTGGAATCTATTCTTGTTCCGGAAGATCAGCCGGACTTGTATACAGACTACTATCATAAAGTACGTATCAATTACTATCCGCCTCGTAATGATAATAAAGAAGGTTGGGATAATATTGATATCTTCGGATGGATGGGGTATCCAATGCAGATTAAGATTAATTTCCTTTGCCGTGATTCAATTCTTGCTGCTCCTCTGTGCTTGGACCTTGTATTGTTGAGTGACCTGGCTGCACGTGCAGGACGTTTTGGTATCCAACGTTTCTTGAGTTTCTTCTTGAAGAGTCCGATGCATGATTATACTGAAAACGAAATTCCTGTCAATCACCTCTTCCAGCAGTATGCTATTTTGAAAAATGCCATTCGTGAAATGGGTGGTTATGAGGCCGATCAAGAAATCGACTAATTTATAACAGGATTTTTTATTCGGGCGTGGATTGCGCGGGTTTTCACGGTTTTTCTTTTAAAGACCGTATCTATCCGTGAAATCCACGTCTTATTTTTTATTTTTCTGCCATAATTTCTTGTTGTCTGCCTGAGAATTTGTAATTTTGTCATATAATAGAGTGAATATGGTTAGGTCAGAAATACAAAATGTAAAGCTCAGATTTGGTATTATTGGTAATGCCGAAGGGTTGAACCGTGCCATAGACGTGGCTATCCAGGTGGCACCCACTGATTTGTCAGTGTTGATCACCGGTGAAAGTGGGGTGGGAAAGGAAAATTTCCCACAGATTATTCATCAGTTCAGTCGCCGTAAACATGGACAGTATATAGCGGTGAACTGTGGGGCTATTCCTGAAGGTACTATAGATTCAGAGCTTTTCGGACATGAAAAAGGTGCTTTTACGGGCGCTATCAGTGACCGTAATGGCTATTTTGCCGAAGCCAATGGTGGAACCATTTTTCTGGATGAAGTAGGAGAGTTGCCTCTTGCTACTCAGGCACGTCTGTTACGTGTACTTGAAAGTGGTGAATTCATTAAGGTAGGTTCATCTAAAGTGCAGAAAACGGATGTGCGTATTGTTGCCGCTACCAATGTGAATCTGACGGAAGCCATTGCTGAAGGTCGTTTTCGTGAGGATTTGTATTATCGCCTTGCAGAACTCGAAATTGTTCAACCGCCATTAAAAGATTGTAAAGATGATATTCTTCCGCTTGCCGAATTTTTCAGGAAAGAACATTCCGGCAGAATACGTGTCAAGAATGAGGGATTTACCGAAGAAGCAAAAGCATGTATGTTGGGATATGACTGGCCGGGTAATGTGCGGGAATTGAACGCAAAGATCAAACGTGCGGTAATTGTTGCGGATAATGCATTATTGGATGTCTGTGATTTGGGACTGGAAAATGTAGATTGTAATGACAATCCGGATATTCGTATCATTCAGGAAAAGGAAAGGATACGAAATCTGCTTGATAAAAATCATGGTAATGTCAGCAAGACAGCAGCGGAACTCGGTTGCAGTCGTACAGCCCTGTACAAGAAAATGAAGAAACTTGATCTGAAGTAATCTTTATTCTTTAAGGCTGTATACCAGTCTGCATACATTGTTTCGGAATGTTTTGGACTCACGTAAAGTCCATTGTCCGAATTGAATCTTTCCAGTTATGTTTTTCCCACTTTTGTATGATATTGGAAGCAGGTAAATGACCAGTTCATCTGCGAGTCGGAAGAGAAATACTCCACCAGCATATTCGGCACTTTTTTCGTCCTGTACTTTCATAAAGAAGGTACAGTTATTGTCTCGTCTCTCTTTTGCATCCATCAAGTCAAGCATACCGTAATGCGGATACATGTTGAATGTAGCCCGCTCTTCCCAATAATGGAAGCCGTTCCGGTCTGTTCTGAGCCATTCCATCAGTATCTCATTTTTGTCCGGCAGGAAACCGTCCAATGTGACGGGCATAATAATCTGTACTTTTGCCATACCTCTGCTATTAAAAATAAAAGCATGAAACCCATGCTTATTTCGAACAGAGGCTCTGACAAAGCCCAACACA
>OILA01000357.1_pt1 | contig 10401 bp, 7 predicted proteins | sample 1584461 | NCBI WGS metagenome assembly OILA01 (sample SAMN02674697, study PRJEB24791) | human gut metagenome, SKBSTL033 | isolation source: stool | host: Homo sapiens | place: USA
CAGACCCAGGGCAGCGGCGACTTCGACAAGCAGGGAGGTGAGCAGTAATGGCACAGGAAAAAGCAAAAGTGGTTCACGGCCCCGGCCCCCGCGGCATCGGCGGCCCGCGCCCCAAAGTAGAGAACCCGGGCAAGCTGCTCAAGCGGATCATGGGGGAGGTATTCAGGCACTACCGGCCCCACTGCATCATCGTGCTGTTCTGCATCGTGGCAAGTGCCATGGCAAATGTGCAGGCCAGCCTGTTTTTGCAGACGCTGGTGGACGATTACATCGTCCCCATGACCCAGCAGGCCAACCCTGATTTTGCTCCCCTGCTGGGCGCTCTGCTCAAGGTGGGCTGCATCTATCTGGTAGGCATCATAGCCGCCTGGTGTAATTCCCGCATCATGGTCAACGTGACCCAGGGCACCCTGCGCAACCTGCGCGTCCAGCTCTTCACCCACATGGAGAGCCTGCCCATCAAGTATTTTGACCAGCATCCCCATGGCGACATCATGTCCGTGTACACCAACGACGTGGATACCCTGCGCCAGATGCTCAGTCAGAGCATCCCGCAGCTGGTGTCCAGCGCCATTACCATTGTTTCGGTGTTCTTCAGCATGTGCATGCTCAGCTGGCAGCTGACGATCGTCACCATGCTGATGGTGGCGCTGATGATGTTCTGCTCCAAAAAGATCACCCAGCAGTCCGGCAAATACTTCATCCAGCAGCAGCGGGATCTGGGCAAGTTGAACGGCTACATCGAAGAAATGATGGAAGGCCAGAAGGTCGTCAAGGTGTTCACCCACGAGCAGAAGGCGCTGGCCGGTTTCCGCCAGCTGAACGATCAGCTGAAGGACAGCGCCAACAAAGCAAACAGCTTTGCCAACATCATGATGCCGGTCAACGCCCAGCTGGGCAACATCAGCTATGCCGTCTGCGCGCTGGCAGGCGCAGCCATGGCCGTGAGCGGCATGGGCGGTACGACCCTTGGCACGGTGGTGGCTTTCCTGAGCCTGAACAAGGGCTTCAACATGCCCATCAGTCAGGTGTCCATGCAGGCCAACAGCGTCATCATGGCACTGGCCGGTGCTGAGCGTATCTTCAAGATGATGGATGAGCCCAGTGAAACGGACGAAGGCTATGTAACCCTTGTCAACGCAAAGTACGACCGCAACGACCAGCTGGTGGAGACGGACGAGCGCACCGGCCTGTGGGCATGGAAGCACCCCCACCACGATGGCACCACTACCTACCACAAGCTGGCGGGTGACATCACCTTTACGGACGTGGACTTCGGCTATGTGCCGGAGAAGACCGTCCTGCACGGCATCAACCTCTATGGCCGCCCCGGCCAGAAGATTGCCTTTGTCGGCTCCACCGGTGCGGGCAAGACCACAATCACCAACCTCATCAACCGGTTCTACGACATTCAGGACGGCAAGATCCGCTACGACGGCATCAACATCCACAAGATCAAAAAGGCCGACCTGCGCCGTTCGCTGGGCATCGTGCTGCAGGACACCCACCTGTTCACCGGCACGGTGATGGAGAACATCCGCTATGGCCGGCTGGAGGCTACCGATGAAGAGTGCATCGCCGCCGCCCGCCTTGCCAACGCCGACAGCTTCATCAAGCGCCTGCCGGAGGGCTACAACACCATGCTCACCGGCGATGGTGCCAACCTTTCGCAGGGACAGCGCCAGCTGCTGGCCATCGCCCGCGCCGCCGTGGCAGATCCCCCGGTGCTGATCCTGGACGAGGCCACTTCCTCCATCGATACCCGCACCGAAGCGCTGGTGCAGCGCGGCATGGACGGCCTGATGTACGGCCGCACCAGCTTCGTCATCGCCCACCGCCTCTCCACTGTCCGCAACGCAGACTGCATCGTGGTCCTGGAGCAGGGCCGCATCATCGAGCGCGGCAGCCACGACGAGCTGATTGCCAAGAAGGGCAAGTATTACCAGCTGTACACCGGCAATCTGGCCGAGGACTAAGCTTTTTTCTGCCTCCTCAATGAAAAAGCGGCAGCGTGCATCAAATTGCGCGCTGCCGCTTTTTGTGTTATACTGGCTCTGCGGCCCTTCTGTCCATCCTGTACGGGTTGCGGCTCCCTGCGTCTGCTTCGTGCCTTGAGCGGCACTCGCATCCTACAGGCCGCGGCCCCAACAGCTCCTCCCTGTTTCCGCCGCTGGCGGCGGTCGTCGCCGTTGCACAGCAGAGGTAGTAGCCTACTATTTATGCAAGTGGCTTGACAGCCTGTTCTTCAAGGGCAGCAAGCACTGATGAAAAGAAGCACCCCGGTACTGGTTCTACCGGGGTGCTTCGATTTTTTACGTGGTAAACACGTTCGGCCTTATCGCGTTGCCTACCCTTATTATACGCACTTTCATGCAAAAGTCAAGAGGTTCCTGATTCATTTTTCTACTATGTTACGTCAGAATTTTTTATGCTTTACAAGGCTTTGCCGTTGGTTTATACTGAAAGCTGAATGATTCTATCAAATTGAGGAGTTTTGCATCGTGGTTTCGGAGAGCACACTCACCTTGGATATCCTGCCGCTTTCGGCAGACACAGCCCGGCTGGTGCGGGTGTACGGCACAGAGCCGTGTATCGCGCTGCCCGGCACCCTGCCAGCACCGGAGGGCGGCAGCTTTGCTGTTACCGAACTGGGCGACTACTGCTTTTCCGAAAAGCCGCGCAGCCTGCCTGCGGCAGACAAGACCTGCCGCTACGAGGCGGCCCCGGACGGCACGGCGCGGCTGACTCGGGCCTTTGGGCAGACGGTAGGCGGCACCTGCCGCCGGTACGACTTCGACTTTGACGCGCCCGCTGCCGGTTCGGATGCAGACGACCTGCACCCGGTGTGTGGGAACTTTCTCGAAGAGCTGACCCTGCCGGACAGCTTACAGGTCGTCGGCAGCTGTGCCTTTTACAACTGCCGCAGCCTGCGCCTGCTCACGGTGGGCAGCGGCAGCCTGACCGTAGGCAGCGATGTGTTTTTGAACTGCTTCGCGCTGGAGACCATCCGGGTGCAGGCAGGCCCTGAAGAACCTACCGGCCTGTTTGCCCTTGTGAACAACATCACCGAAGCGGTGCGGGCTGAGTTTTGCCCTGCCGGTACAGCAGCCCCGCTGGCGGCGCTCTGGTATCCCGCCTACTGGGAGGATATCGAGGAAACCCCCGCCCACATTCTTCTGCACACCTTTTCCGGCCAAGGATACCATTACCGGCAGTGTTTTTTAGAGAACAAATTCCTCCCCGCAGAATACGACGCGATCTTCCCGCAGGGCCACGATGCCGACGATGCCAATGTGATGGCAATGCTCTGCTTTGACCGGCTGCGGTATCCGTGGCAGCTGACCGAAGCCGCTGCCGGGCACTACCGGGCATTTCTGGCAGCCAACACCGACCGGGTGCTGGCCCGCCTGCTAAAGGCGCAGGACAATGATGCCGTGCGTGCACTCATTGCGCTGGATGTGCTGGACAAAGACGGCTTTGCCGAAGCTTCAGCCCTTGCCGCCAAGGCCGGGAACGCCGCTGCCGCCGCTCTGCTGGCGGATGCGGAGCACAAAAAGTATGTTCCTCAGCCCAAAAAGCAGCGGTACGATTTTGATTTTTAAACAGCAGAAAACTCCTTCCGTCGCACTTCGTGCGCCAGCTCCCTCTAAGAGGAAGCCTTTGGCAGTAAGGGTAAGCTTCCGGTTTCGCCAGAGGCCCCATCCATGAGAGGGCTGGCATCGCGCAGCGATGACTGGGGGAGTTTGCAGCGAGGCTGAGAGGGTTCTAAGTGAGGTGACACTTTTGCCCCAAACGATCCAAAAAGAAAAATTTTTTGACCCGCGCAAGCCGTTCCAGTCCCAGCGGCCGGAGACCCACGAGGAGTGGCAGGCACGCATGGGCGGCGAGGTGCTGGCGGTGGTGCGCAGCGGGCTGTATCTGGACTTCCGCTTTCTGGATATGGCGCTCAGTGCCTTGTCCCCCGCCCCGGACGAGCGCTGCCGGGTGCTGGCTACGGACGGTCAGGTCCTGTTTTATCAGCCCAGCCACCTGCTGCGGCTCTATCAGGACAATCCAAAATATCTCAACCGGTTGTATCTGCACACCATATTCCACTGCGTATTCCGGCATTTGTGGCTGAAAGGCCGCCGGGAGCCGCAGCTGTGGAGCCTTGCCTGTGATATCGCAGTGGAAAACGTTATCGACAGCCTGAACCGCACCAGCGTCAAGCGCCCGCTGACCTATGTGCGCCAGAACGCCTACCAGCAGATCACCGCCGAGGAAACCGTGGTGGCAGCCGCGCCGGTGTATCGGTGGCTCACCCGGCAGACCCCCGGCGTGCTGCGCCAGCTGGAGCGGGAGTTCGTGACCGACGACCACCGTCTGTGGCCCAAGGATGCGCCTGACCAGCCCCAGCAGATGCCCACGCCGCTGCCCCAGAAAACGTGGCAGAAGATCGGGGAGCGGATGCAGACAGAGCTGGACCTGCGGGATAAGGAAGCCGGGGACGGTGCCGATGCCCTGAAGCAGCAGGTAAAAGCCGCCAACCGCAGCCGCCGCAGCTACCGGGATTTTCTGCGCCGGTTCTGCGTGCTGCGGGAGGAAGTAAAGCTGGACCCGGACGAGTTCGACCTGAACTTCTACACCTACGGCCTTTCGGTGTACGGAAACCTGCCCCTCATCGAGCCTCTGGAAAGCCGGGAGAGCAAAAAGATCGAGGAGCTGGCCCTTGTCATCGACACCAGCTACTCCACCTCCGGTGAACGGGTGCGGGCGTTCCTTGCGGAGACCTACACTCTGCTGAAAGGACAGGAGAACTTTTTCCACCGGATGAACCTGCACCTGATCCAGGCCGATAACGCCATCCGGCAGGATATCCTGATCCACAATGAGGACGAGCTGATCCACGCCATGAACCATTTTGAGCTGAGGGGCGGCGGCGGAACGGACTTCCGCCCGGCCTTTGAATACGTGAACCAGCTGTGCGCCGAGAAGAAGTTCTCGAACCTGCGGGGCCTTTTGTACTTCACCGACGGCATGGGCACCTACCCCGCCAAGCGCCCGGCCTACGACACCGCCTTTCTGTTTTTGGGGGAGCGGTTCGATGACGCCAACGTGCCGCCGTGGGCCATGAAGGTGGTTCTGGATGAAGAAGAATTTACCGGTGCAGCAGCCCGCCCGCAAAGCACCCTTGCCGACGCGCTGGCCGAAGAGGACGACCTGTACCGTGACCTGAACAATTCGTGAGGGAATTTGTTATGAATATCAAACGAGCCAAAGAAGAAATTGAACACACCGTAAAAGCCTACCTTGCCAAGGATGCTCTGGGCGAATACGCCATCCCGGCCATCCGGCAGCGTCCCATTCTGCTCATGGGGCCTCCGGGCATTGGCAAGACGCAGGTGATGGAGCAGGTAGCCCGGGAGTGCGGCGTGGCGCTGGTGGCCTACACCATCACCCACCACACCCGCCAGAGCGCCGTGGGTCTGCCCTTCATCCGCCAGCGCAATTATGGCGGCAAAGATGTCTCCGTGACCGAATACACCATGAGCGAGATCATTGCCAGCATCTATGCCAAGATGGAGGCCACCGGCCTCTCCGAGGGCATTCTGTTCATCGACGAGATCAACTGTGTGTCGGAAACGCTGGCCCCCACCATGCTGCAGTTCTTGCAGTGCAAGACTTTTGGCAACCAGGCGGTGCCGGCAGGCTGGGTCATCGTGGCGGCAGGCAACCCGCCGGAGTACAACAAATCCGTCCGGGATTTCGATATCGTCACCCTGGATCGTGTCCGCCGGATGGACATTCAGCCCGACCTCTCGGTCTGGAAAGATTACGCCCGCGGGGCCCGCATCCACAGCGCCATCCTGAGCTATCTGGAGCTGCACCCGCAGAACTTCAACCAGATCAACGCCGATGTGGACGGCACCCAGTTCGTGACCGCCCGCGGCTGGGAGGATCTTTCCAATCTGCTGGATACCTACGAAACACTGGGTCTGCAGGCTGATGAAGACCTGATCCGCGAGTACATCCAGCACCCGAAGATCGCAGAGGACTTCTCCGCCTACCTCGACCTTTACTATAAGTACCGCGACGACTACGGCGTAGAGGAGATCTTGGCCGGACAGGCAAAGCCCGCCGTGTTCGCACGGCTGCTGCAGGCCCCCTTCGACGAGCGGCTTTCGCTGGTCAGCCTGATCCTTGCAGGCCTCGGCACCCGGTTCACGGCCTCCCGTCAGGCAGATGCAGTGGCCGACAGCTGCTATGCCTTTCTGCGGGAGACCAAAAAAGCCCTTGCCACCGTTCCGGAGGATATCCCGGACGGCTCGGCAGAAATGTTCCACCAGCAGATCATGGATTACGACACCGAAACACAGCAAAAGCGTGCCGCCGGGCTGCTGAGCAAAGATGCTCTGACCACCCGCCTGCAGGTGCTGGCCGTGCTGCGCGGCTGGGAGGGCGAACTGCGCCGTGCCAACGCCGCCGGCACACAGGAAGCCTTCGACCTGCTGCGCGGGCAGTTCCAGTCCCTTGCCGATGAGCGCGAAAAGGCCCAGCAGACCGCCAGCGCCGCGCTGGAAGCCGCTTTCGACTTTATGGAACAGGCCTTTGCCGAAAGCCAGGAGATGGTGGTGTTCGTCACCGAGCTGACGGTGGACCCGGTGTCCCACGCCTTCCTCACCGAGAACGGCTGCGAACGCTACTTCAAGTACAACAAAGACCTGCTGCTGGACCACCGCAAAGCTGCCCTGCAGCAGGAGCTGGCGGCAGAGCAGCGCCGCCACGGCGGGGTGTGAGCCATGCTGGAAAATCTTCTGTTCAGCATGAACAGCACCATGCCGCTGTTCTTTATCATGCTGCTGGGCTATGTGCTGCACCGCACCGGTTTTCTGAGCGATGCGTTCGTGGCCGGGGCCAACAAGTTCGTGTTTTATGTGGCACTGCCGGTGCAGCTGTTCCGCGACCTTGGCAAAAATGATGTCCGCGCCACCTTCGATGGCCGGTATGTGCTGTTCTGCTTTGCGGTCACACTGGCGTGCATCCTTGTGATCTGGGCGCTGGCAAAGCTGTTTTTAAAGGGCACCGGCCTTGTGGGCGAGTTCGTTCAGGTGTGTTACCGCTCGTCGGCTGCCATCCTCGGCTCGGCTTTTCTGCAGAGCATCTACGGCGATGCCAGCATGTCCAGCCTGATGATCCTTGGCAGTGTGCCGCTGTATAACATCATGGCAGTGGTCATTTTGATGCTGGAAGCGCCCACTGCGCAGGCTCAGACCGGCAATATGGCTGAAAAGCTCAAAAAGAGTGTGAAAGGCATCCTGACGAACCCCATCCTTCTGGGCATTGCAGCGGGCTTTGCGTGGAGCATGCTGCACATTTCCGTGCCTGCCATGCTGGATAAGGCCCTTTCCAATGTGGCCGGTCTGACCAGCCCTCTGGCCCTGCTTGCCATTGGTGCAGGCTTCAAGGGCCAAAAAGCTCTGGGATACCTCAAGCATACTGCTGTGGCTACTGTGGTCAAGTTGATGGTGCTGCCTGCGCTGTTCCTGCCGCTGGCTGTGCGCTTTGGCTTTACCGACGAAAAGCTGGTGGCCCTGCTGGTGATGCTGGGCAGCATCACCACCCCGGCGTGCTACGTTATGGCAAAGCAGATGGGCCACGAAGGTGTGCTTACCGGCAGCGTGTGCGTTACCACCACCCTGTTCAGCGCATTCAGCCTGACCTTCTGGCTGTTCGTGCTGCGGAGCCTCGGATATATTTTATAACATCTTTTGCATAGCACAACAGCGGACGGCCTGCAGGCTGTCCGCTGTTTGCTTTTCAGATGTTGCTTGGGGAATCAGGCCGCATCGAAGGGATGCAGCTTCTGCCCTTTATTCTGTCATTTCCAGTTCAGAGATCCATTCCCGCACGCGGTCCGGGCGGTTTGTGACGATGGCATCCGGCTGCAGGGGCCAAAGGTCTTTCACGGCCTGTTCCCCGTCCACCGTCCAGTATGCCGCCTTGATGCCCAGATCATGCAGCTTCTGCACCATGCTGGGCTGCTGGTAAGCGGTGTGATATTCGCAGCTCACCCAGTCCGGCTTGAAGTCCAGCGTCTGCACATACTTTACCGGGTCCCGCTGTTCCAGCAGGCGCTGGGCTACCTCTACCAGACTCTTGCCCGGAAAGTTCGCCTGCAGCATACTGATCTGGTTGCCCATCCAGCGCAGGGCCCAGCTGCAGTTTTCGTCATCCACATTTTCCACCGACAGCGGCGGCAGCTGTGGAAAATCATCCTCTTCCAGCCCGTTCTGCAGGCCAAGCATTTCCCATGTGCTAGTGGGCAGCGCCATGGTCTCCAACGCACCGTAGACCAGCACGCCCACCTTCAGCTCCGGCATCAGCTGCTTTGCCTGCCGCAGCAGGTCGTGGTTGAACGAGATCACCACCAGCCGGTCAGTAATGTTTGCTGCACGCACCTCCTCGATCACGCGGGGGACAAAATCCGGGTCGTCATCGATGGTGGCCTTCATTTCCAGCTGAACGATGGTACCTTCCATTTCCCTGCATAGAGCCAGTGCCTCCTGCAGGGTAGCGATCCTCTCGTTCTGATAGTTCACATCCTTCCAGCTGCCAAAGTCCAGCGCCTTCAGCTCGCCCTCGGTCATGTCGTAGATCTGGCCACGCATATCGGTGTGCCAGTCAATGACAAAATCGTGGTGGATCACCAGCTTTTTATCTCTGGTCTGCTGTACGTCCATTTCCACGCCGTCCGCGCCGATCTCCATCGCCTTGCGGAACGCAGAAAGGGTATTTTCCGGCGCAAGATAGGACGCGCCGCGGTGTGCAATGATCTCAGGTGTCATAAATTCCAATTCTTTCTCACAAATTTATTTTTTCGCAAATTTCAGGCAAGGTCAGTGCCGTTTGAAGCAATGACCTTTTTGTACCAGTAGAAGCTGTCCTTGCGGCTGCGGGCCAGTGTGCCGTTGCCGTCGTTGTCCTTATCCACATAGATAAAGCCGTAGCGCTTTTTCATCTCACCGGTGGATGCGCTCACAAGGTCGATAGGGCCCCATGTGGTGTAGCCCATCAGCGGCAGGCCGTCCTCGTTGACGGCCTTTTCCATCTGCTCGATGTGGGCGCGCAGATAATCGATGCGGTAGCTGTCGTGGATGGAGCCGTCCGCTTCCACGGTATCCACCGCGCCAAGGCCGTTCTCCACAATGAACATGGGCTTTTCGTACCGGTCGTAGATGGTGTTCAGGGTCACGCGCAGGCCCACCGGGTCGATGGCCCAGCCCCACTCGCTGGCCTTGAGGTAGGGGTTGCGGGCAGCCCCGGTCACGGCGTTGCCGTCGGCATCGCCCAGCAGGGTCTTGTCCACCGTGATGCAGCGGCTGGAATAGTAGCTGAAGGAGACAAAATCCACGGTGCCTTCTTTCAGAACCTGCTCATCGCCCGGCTCGGTGTGTAGGGTGATGCCGGCCTTCTCCATCCGCTTTTTTGCCCACACCGGGTAGGCTCCCCGGGCCTGCACATCGGTAAAGAAGTAGTTGTCGCGGTCCGCTTCCTGCGCGGCACGGATATCCTCCGGTGCACAGGTGCGCGGGTAATACTGGCCTGCCGCCAGCATACAGCCCACCATGGCACCGGGCATCTTTTCATGGGCCAGCTTGACCGCCTTTGCGCTGGCCACCAGTTCATGATGTGCCGCCTGATACTCCACCTGCTGCACATTCTCTCCCGGATAGAACACTAGCCCCGCGCCGGTAAAGGGCAGATGCAGCAGCATGTTGATCTCGTTGAAGGTGAGCCAGTATTTCACCTTCCCCTTGTAGCGGTCAAACAGCACTTCACAGTAGTGCACATAGGCATCCACCATGCGGCGGTCTTTCCAGCCGCCATACTTTTTTATGAGGGCAATGGGGGTATCGAAGTGGCAGATGGTCACAAGCGGTTCAATGCCGTATTTGTGGCACTCATCAAACACATCCTCATAGAACTTCAAGCCCTCTTCATTGGGCTGGGCATCGTCGCCGTTCGGCAGGATGCGGGTCCATGCGATGGACAGCCGGAAGCACTTGAAACCCATCTCGGCAAAGAGGGCGATGTCCTCTTTATAATGGTGATACAGGTCAATGGCTTCATGGCTGGGATAATAGTGCTTGTCGTCGCACTCCAGCATTTCCAGCCGACCCAGCGCCACCGGGAAGCGGTCCGGGCCAAACGGGGTCACATCCACGGTGGCAAGGCCCTTGCCGCCTGCCTGCCATGCGCCCTCGCACTGGTTGGCAGCGGTGGCACCGCCCCACAGAAAATCTTTGGGAAAACTGCCCATAAGTAAACCCTCCCTATTTTAATTTGTTGATTATAAGATACCGCACAATCGCCGGAATGTCCATGCCTACATTTTACAAAAAGGTGCTTCATTGTTGTGAA
>OILA01000378.1_pt1 | contig 9714 bp, 8 predicted proteins | sample 1584461 | NCBI WGS metagenome assembly OILA01 (sample SAMN02674697, study PRJEB24791) | human gut metagenome, SKBSTL033 | isolation source: stool | host: Homo sapiens | place: USA
CAAATCAATCCGCAGCGAAATTTTGCGGTTTTCTTTGGGCTTCCGCTCCACGAACAGCCCTTTGATGCGCTCGGTGATGGCTTCTTCGGTGTAGGCTTCGCCCAGCGTCTTGCAGCGGGTGAACCGTTCCTGTCCGGGCGCGCGGAACGAAACATACTTGCCACGCTTGACCTCGTAACCCTGCTCCTGCAGGAGCCGCAGAAAATCGTCAAAATCCTTGGCCTGCGGGATGGCTGCATCTATGGCAGCTTTCAGCTTTGCCTTCCAGCTTGTGCCCTTGCGGTGTGCGTCCCACTCGGCATAGCTCTTGCCCCGGTCTTGACCGGGCATCACCACGGACAGGCCGTGTTCTTTGCACAGACGGTCACTGGTGCGCCGGATGTAGGCATAACTCTGTCGGTTGGAAACATACTTGCGCTGGTTCACCATGTCCACTGCACAAAAGATAATGTGGTTGTGGACGTGCCCTTTGTCAATGTGGGTGGTCAGCACATACGGGTATTTGCCTTGCAGGACTTCATCTGCAAGCTGCCGGCCAATTTCGTGGGCCTGCTCCGGCGTGGTTTCGCCCGGCGCAAAAGACTGTATCAGGTGGTGGGCCAGATTGTTGCCTTTCTGCATGGCCTGTGACAACAGCAGTTCAAATTCGATGTCGGCGGTTTCGTAGGAGCAGGCAAAGGAGGACACCAGTATTTTTTCATCCGTCTTGACCGGATTCTCGATGTAGTCCAGTGCCTTTTTCAGCGTTGACTTGATAGGATGTATCTTTGTAACTGCCATATCTGCGCCAGCGCTCCTTTGATATCCGCAACATCTTGTGTGTACAGCGGCCCCATGCTGTTCAGCCGCCGCGCGATCTGATTGACGTTGACACCAATCTTTTGCAGTTCGGCGGTCTGCGCCCGGATGTCGGTGGTGTCGATGTGGACAACATAACCATCTATCGCCATCTTTCGCAGATAGGCAGCCATATTCCGGGTTGGTATCAATTTCATTTTTTCTCGAATCAACCTCCGTTCTTCTTCCGTCACATAAAATTTGACCTGCACGGTTCGCTTTCTGCCCTCCATACGTTTTTACTCTCCTTTCCATTTTGAGGGTTTGGGACACTTCCCAACAAGCTGTTTTGCAGGGCAAAATACGGAAGTGGGTACACACTTCCTATGCTTGCTCTGTAAGTTCTCCCCTAAACCGTCCCCTCTACTAATACTACAATTCAAACCCTGTCTTTTGGCTACATCTTGACTGTGATGCAAAAATAAAGTATCATAATTAGCACAGACTAACCAAAATGGGAGGTGAACCTCATCCTATGACGCATGGAAGTCACTATCTTGGTAAGCTATACAACGACCTGATAGCCAATTCGCCCCAAACAATTTCAATAGATATTCCGTCTGATATGGGGAAAGGACGAATTGCACAAACCCAAATCAAGCACGGCATCATCTTTTCGGATTGGCAAATGTGTTACCAGTCGGATATGAATGTACAGGGAACCGCCAGTAAAGATTATATGCAGATTATCTTCTGCCTGAATGATGCAATCTCTTGGGGCATCATGGATGAAAAGCGTTCCATTACGATTCAAAAAAATGAATCCTGCATCTATGCGGGACATGGTGGAACCGAATATGCCTGCTATAAAAAGGATAGCAATTTTTCATTTAAGAGTATAAAAATTCCGATTGCCTATTTCTCGCAGCTGCTCACAGATTATTTTGATGGGCAGGAAGCAACGGCTTACGAAAAGAAACTTCTTGATGGCATTTCAAAAGTTCCTGTGACCCCCATCATGGAACAAATTCTAGCGGAAACAAGCCAATTTACACAATACCGTGGAGGATTGGGTTACTTATATCTTGACGGAAAACTTCTGGAGCTATTGTCTATTTATTTAGGCGAAGTCCTTGAATTGGATATTCTAATGGGAAAAAATGTTTCCATGTCCAGAACGGAACGGACTGCCATTATGGAAGCTAAACGGATTATAGACAGTCAGCTTGCGTTTGCCCCATCCTGTGAAGAACTTTCCCATCTGGTGCATTTAAGCACAACAAAATTGACACGCGGTTTTTCATCATTTTATGGTATGCCTATTCATCAATACATAATTGAACAGCGTTTGACACAGGCAGCACAGCTGCTATTGGAGGGGGACCGAAATGTAAGCGAGATTGCAGCAATCGTTGGCTACGGAAAGCCCAGCAATCTTGCCGCCGCTTTCAAAAAGCGATATGGTGTGGCACCAAAGAACTACCGTGAAAGCCGATTTGATACCCATAAAAAGTAGCTTCTGACTGTTTTTGGGTCAAAACGGGTAGGTTTTGGGTTGGATTTGATAATCTAAATTGGTACAATTTGCGATGTGGTTAGTTTCAAATAACCACATCGCATTTTTTATTTTCCGATAAAAGCGAGGAGGCATAAAAATGAAACAAAAGTTGAATGCGAAAGACTTTATTCTCATTGGCATCCTGACAGCGCTCATGTGGATTATCTGCATGATTATCAGCACTATTATGAGCGTGGCTGGCCCAGTGACCAACGTGTTTTATCCGTCCGTTGTGGCTATTCCGAATGGCATCGTTATGATGCTTCTGCTGGCCAAAGTTCCGAAGAAAGGCGTGTTTACCATTTGTGCCGCAATTCAGGCTATCCTGTTCCTGCTGGTAGGTGCTTTCTGGTTCATTCCCATCGGCTTGGTAATTGGCGGTGTCATCTGCGATTTTCTGATCATGGGCCGAAATGAAATCACAATGAAGTCCATGATGGCGGCCTATGCGCTGTTCAGTGCTATTTTTGCTTTTAGTGCTATCTGCCCCATCAAATTTCTTCAAAGTGCGTTTGTTGGCGCAATGGAGAAAAACAATATTGCCCCGGAGTACATTCAGGGAATGCTCAATATCACTTCTGTTCCCATGCTGGTAGTCATTGTTGCTGCTGGACTGGTGGGCGGCCTGATTGGCGGATTTATCGGCCAGAAAGCATTGAAAAAGCATTTCATCAAGGCTGGACTCGTTTCTGTAAAATAACAAGAACAGCCCCCTGAAAATCCATCATACAAACGCAGGCAAACGGGCTGCCTGATTTCAGAGCGCGGGGCTGGAAGTAGTCCCGCGCTCTGCTGTTGATAAGGAGGCATCAGAATGGATGAAACACAAATCAAACAAATTATTGAGCGACAGCCCCTTCATGGAACTGCGCTTCTGGACCCGCGCTGCAAAATTCTTCTCTTAGTCTGTATCGGTTTTGTCAGTTATTTTCTGGCCGGAGAAGTGGTCAGCCTTGCGCTCATGCTGGTTTATGGGCTGTTCATTGCCTTAGGTAATGGCGGAAAATGGGCCGCAAAAATGATAATAACTTATATCGTTGTGGCTTATCTTAATGCCTTGCTCCGCTATGTGCAAGTTCCAGTTTTGAGCGTGATTATGAGCGTATTTGGCGTGACCGTTCTGAAACTGATTCCCATTGTAATGATGGGGCTCTGGATATTGCGGACCACTTATATGGATGACTTGATGGTAGCCCTCCAAAGAATGCGGCTGCCGCAGGCAGTTACGATTCCGCTTGTGGTCATGTTCCGTTATATTCCTACCCTACGGATTGAATATCGGCAAATCCGAAGCACAATGGATATTCGCGGTATCAGCGATACAGTGTGGAAGCGGGTATGTCACCCATTAGCAACCATAGAGTACATTTTGATACCGTTGCTGATGCGCTGCTTGAAAGTTACCGATGAACTGGCGGCCTCCGGCACAACGCGTGGTCTGGAATTGGAATGTAAGCGGTATGCACTGCGCCCGATTCGTTTTGCATGGCCGGAAATTGTGGTATCACTGCTTGGTATCCTCTTTTTGGTCGGACTGCTTTTTATTGACCAGACCCAAATCGGCAAAATCATTTTGTGGAGGGTATGACGATGATCTCATTCCAGAATTTCAGCTTTCGTTATGAAGAAAGCAAAAATTTTACCCTCCGCGGCATTGACATGACTGTACGGACCGGCGAGTTTATTCTTCTGACCGGGCGAAGTGGCTGCGGCAAGACAACGTTGATTCGTTCCCTCAATGGACTTATTCCACATTTTTACCCCGGTGAAATTAAAGGCGATCTGCTTATGGATGGACATTCGCTTTTGGAAATGAAGCCCTCCGAACTGGCCGGACAGGTAGGAACTGTCTTTCAAGACCCACGCTCACAGTTTTTTATGACCGATACCACACGAGAATTGGCGTTCGGCTGTGAAAATCTCGGACTGGCCCGTGAGGAAACCATTGACCGGATTGCACGAGCAGTCAAAGAATTGGAGTTGGTCGAATACCTGAATCGAAGTATTTTTGCGTTATCCAGCGGAGAAAAACAGCAGATTGCGATTGGCTCTGTTTATGCGCTTGCCCCAAAGGTCTACATCTTTGATGAACCATCGGCCAATCTGGACTATGCCGCCACCAAACGGCTTGCTGAAATCATGGAAAAGCTCAAGAGTGCCGGCTATACCATTTTTGTAGTAGAACACCGCTTTTACTATCTGCGAGATTTGATTGACAGAGCTTTTCTGATACAGAATGGAAAAATTGAGCATGAGTTCACAAGGGAACAGTTTTGCTCTTTGCCCGAAGAAACACGAATTTCTTATGGTCTGCGGACCGCATACCCGGAACGTGATGCAGAGCATTATCAGGAAAAGTCGCATTCTCAAAATACAACGCACTTACTAGAAGTCCACGATTTAGGCTTTGCCTACAAGAAAGGACCGGATGTATTCCGAAATGTCAGCTTTGAAGCTCATTCAGGGGACGTGATAGGCATTTTAGGCCATAATGGTGCCGGAAAAACAACGCTCCTGTCTATTCTGACTGGCCTGTTGAAACAGCGGCATGGAGAAGTTCGTCTTGATGGAAAAAAGCTCACACCCCGGCAGCGGCGGTCACTTTCCTATCTTGTTATGCAGGATACAGACTATCAACTCTTTGCCAGCAGCGTGGAAGAAGAGCTTTCCCTTGGAATGCAGGAAGATTGCAAAGAAAAAATAGATGCAGTATTGAACGCATTGGAACTGTCGGACTATCGGGAAAGACATCCAGCGTCGCTTTCAGGCGGTCAAAAACAACGGGTTACCATTGGAGTGGCAATCGTAAAGGACAGCCCCGTAATCTACTTCGACGAGCCCACCAGCGGCTTGGATTATGATTCTATGGTGCGTGTCAGCAAGCTGATTGAACAACTTTCCGATTCCGGGGTAATCGTGTTCGTGGTTTCTCATGATTTTGAATTTATTGTCCGTACCTGCACAGAGGTTGTGCAGCTGGATGATGATGGAACAATTCAAAATCAGCAGTTATCACCAACGGTTTTGAAATCTCTTTCTGAAAAATATTTCACATGATAGGAGGTTGGACTTATGTTCCAAAAAGTATTTGAATATGCCGGACCTCATAAAAAAGGCCTCTATGCTGCAACAGCCATCGTGCTGGTCAGTGTTCTGCTGGGTGTTTTTCCCTTTGTGCTGGCATATCAGGTAATTGCACCGCTGGTCATGGGGGAGGCAATCACTGCTTCCTTTATCATCCAGCATGTCATACTGGTCTTGGTATGTCTGGTGCTGCAAGCTCTTTTCTATGGCTGGGGCCTGAATCTCTCTCATAAAGCAGCTTATGACACGCTGCTCCGCCTGCGGACGGCTCTGCAAAAACGGTTTGAAAAACTGCCGCTGGGTGTTATTCAGGACAAAGGCACTGGCACCGTGAAAAAGCTGTTCGTGGACGATGTAGACAGTCTGGAAGTTCTGCTGGCACACTCTATGCCGGAGGGCATCGCCAACCTGATGGTTCCCATTGCAGTTTATGTGGCAATGTTCTTTGTAGACTGGAAGCTGGCACTGTTATCTTTGGCATCCATTCCGCTTAGCTTAGTTGCCATGATGACGATGTATTCCGTTGGTATGAAGAAAATGGGACCTTACTATATGGCCGGGCAAAAGATGAACAATACCATTATTGAGTACATCAACGGTATGGAAGTCGTCAAGGTTTTCAATAAAGACGCAGATTCTTACGAACGGTTCCGCAAAGATATATCAGATTATCGGAACTATACACTGGCATGGTATAGGGCGGCATGGCCGTGGATGGCGATTTACAGCAGCCTGCTTCCTTGTACCATCATCCTGACCCTGCCTGTGGGTGCATGGTTTGTCCTCTGCGGCTGGTCGGCTCTGCCCAATTTGATTTTGGTGCTGTGTCTTTCTTTGAGTATCGGTATGCCGCTGCTGAAATCTCTTGGCTTTCTGCCAACCATGCCCCAGCTCAACTATAAAATCTCCGCATTGGAGCAGGTGTTGGATGCGCCGGAACTTCAGCAGACGAATGATAGATTCCATGGAATAGATGACACCATTACTTACGACCATGTTTCTTTCGCTTACCAGACAACACAGCCCAGCCCGGATGGAAAGCCCGCGGTGGTTGAGGATGAAGTTCTCCATGATATTTCCTTTACGGCAAAGGCTGGACAAAAAACTGCTCTTGTCGGTGAATCTGGCTCAGGCAAGAGTACCTTGGCAAAACTGCTGATTCACTATTATGACCCGCAAAAGGGCAGCATTTCCATCGGCGGACAGAAACTTTGCGATATGAGCCTTGAAGCATTGAACAGTCGTATCTCCTATGTGGCGCAGGATCAGTATTTGTTTAATACTTCTCTGCTGGAAAACATCCGGCTCGGTCGGTTGACTGCAACGGATGAAGAAGTAATAGAGGCCGCAAAGAAAGCTCAGTGCATGGAGTTCATTGAAAAACTTCCGCAGGGCATTCACTCCATGGCAGGCGATGCCGGAAAAATGCTCTCCGGCGGTCAGCGTCAGCGTATTTCTCTGGCGCGAGCAATCTTAAAGGATGCCCCCATTGTGGTTCTTGATGAAGCAACAGCCTATGCTGACCCCGAAAATGAAGAAAAGATGGAAGCAGCCATTGCAGAACTTGTAAAAGGCAAGACCCTCGTGGTGATTGCTCACAAACTGCCCGCCATTATGAATGCCGATCAAATTTGTGTCATCGACCACGGAAAATTGGTAGCAGCGGGTAAGCATCAGGATTTGATTCGCTCCTGCCCTGAATATCAGAAATTGTGGAAAGCCGCACAGGACAGTGCCGAATGGAAAGTACACACTGCAAAGGAGGGAAAATAAATGTTTGCTTTGTTTTCAAGAATTTTGAAACTCTCCGGCCGTTATAAAGGCCGTATTCAAGGTGCATTCGTTTGTGCGTTTTTGGAATCCATTTTGTCAAAAATGCCAATTGTTCTTGCCTTTGTAGTTTTAAGCCGCTTTGCAGCTGACACACTGACCAGCCAGACTTGCCTTTATATCGGCCTTGGACTTGCCGCAGCAGTGTTGGTGCAAATGCTTGTTCATTACCTCAGCGACAGCCTGCAAAGTGCCGCAGGATATTTGATGTTTGCGGATAAACGCATGGAACTGGGCAGCCATCTGCGGAAACTTCCGATGGGCTATTTTACTTCCGGCAACATTGGCAAAATCAGCTCTGTTCTTAGCACGGATATGGTATTCATTGAAGAAGTCGCTATGAGTACGCTGGGCAACATGATGGGCTATCTGCTGTCCTCCTTGATTCTGCTGGTATTCATGTTTTATTTGAACGTACAGCTTGGTTTGATTGCTGCCGCCGTCACGGTTCTGGCATGGCTGGTGTCAAAAGGAATGAACAAGGTTTCCCTGCGGGAAGCCGCAGAGCGGCAGGAGCAGAGCGAACGGCTGACCGATGCGGTGCTATCCTTTGTGGAGGGCATTGGCGTCATCAAGAGCTACAACCTGCTGGGCGAAAAATCAGAAGAACTGACTGACAATTTCCAGCGTTCCAGAAACACCTCCCTTGCTTTTGAGCAGAAAATGACACCATGGACAATGAGTCTGAATATCCTTTACGGCATTGGTATTGCGGCGATTTTCGGCTTGTCGATTGTATTGGAACAGCGCGGCGCACTTCCGCTGGCCTATGTGCTTGGTGTTCTGCTGTTTGTGTTTGACCTCTTTGGACCGCTGAAAGCTCTTTATGGGGAAGCATCTCGCCTTACTGTTATGAATGCAGCTCTTGACCGCATTGAAGCAGTCCTAAATGAGCCTGAACTTCCCGACACGGGCAAGCAGCATCTTCCTGCACAGGCACAGCCGGGACAGCCAGAAGTTCAGTTTAACGATGTTGTATTTGCTTATCAGGACAAAGAAGTTCTGCATCATATCAGCTTTGCCATGAAGAAAGATTCTATGACTGCTTTAGTCGGACCTTCTGGCAGCGGAAAGTCTACTATTGCCAATTTGCTGGCTCGGCTTTGGGATGTAAAATCTGGCAGCATAATAATAAGAGGTATGGACATTCGGAACGTGCCTTTGGCAGAGCTGATGGAGCAGATCAGCATGGTATTCCAGCGAGTGTACTTATTCCAAGATACCATTTACAACAATATCAGCATAGGCAAACCGGACGCCACAGAGGAAGAAGTCTATGCAGCTGCTAAGAAGGCCCGCTGCTATGATTTCATCATGGCGTTGCCTGATGGATTCCAGACCGTAGTTGGTGAAGGCGGTGCTACACTCTCCGGCGGTGAAAAGCAGCGCATCTCGATTGCACGCTGCATTTTGAAAGATGCCCCTATCATCATTTTGGATGAAGCTACCGCAAGCGTAGATACTGATAACGAAAGCTATATTCAGGAGGCCATCTCGGAACTGGTAAAGGGCAAGACACTTCTCGTAATCGCCCACCGTCTGAATACCATCCAGAATGCCGATCAGATTTTGGTCATTGACAACGGCCAGATTGCACAGCAGGGCACGCACGAAGAACTTTTGAAGCAGCCCGGCATTTATCAGGAGTTTGTCAACATCCGAAAGAATGCGGCTGGATGGAGCCTTGCTTAACAAAATTCAGCGTATGCGATGCGGAGGTTCCATTGTGCGTATATCATAATCCGTCCGCATAGAAACAAATAGGTAAAAAATAACGCGGCCGGGATTGATATATCCGGCCGCGTTATTCGTCTTGGGTAGCTTGAGCGAGCGACAACCACCAGCTCTGCTGGTGGAATAAAAACGGCTTTAGCCCTAGACAAAGAGAAACCTCCCCGTAGAATAGAGTGTGGGTTTGCCAACCACATTCTAGGAACAGGGAGGTTTATCTTTGAAATGAAAGATAACAAAGACGTAGATAGTTTAAGCCATACCACGTGGAGATGTCAATACCATGTAGTGTTTGCACCGAAATATCGGAGAATGGTAATTTACGGTCAGATCAAAAAGGATATAGGGCAGATACTGCGCCAGTTGTGCGAACAAAAAGGTATTGAAATCATTGAAGCGGAGGCCTGCCCTGACCATATCCATATGCTGATAAGTTTTCCACCGAAGTACAGCATTTCCTACGTCATGGGATATCTCAAAGGAAAGAGCAGTCTCATGATTTTCGACAGACATGCAAATCTGAAGTATAAGTATGGCAATCGGCATTTTTGGTTATTATGTAGATACTGTAGGAAAAAATGCGAAAAAGATCCAAGAGTATATCCAGAACCAATTAAAAGAGGATTTGGAATACGACCAAATGACACTAAAAGAGTATATTGACCCGTTTACGGGTGAGCCAGTAAAACAAAGCAAATAAGATGAGCCCTTTAGGGCTCTGCAGAGAAATGATG
>OILA01000400.1_pt1 | contig 9298 bp, 9 predicted proteins | sample 1584461 | NCBI WGS metagenome assembly OILA01 (sample SAMN02674697, study PRJEB24791) | human gut metagenome, SKBSTL033 | isolation source: stool | host: Homo sapiens | place: USA
CGCCCATACCAAGCCCGGTGCCGGCGGCGAGATCCAGCTGACCGACGCCATGGCCGAGTACGCCCGCAACCACGGCGGCATGACGGCAGTGGAGTTCACCGGTAAGCACTACGACATGGGCAACAAGCTCAAGGTCGTGGAGGCTCAGGTAGAGCTGGCCCTGCAGCACCCGGAGATCGGCGAGGCATTCCGCGCTTACCTGAAAGAGTTCTGCAAGACGCTGTAAAATTTCTGATATCGAAAAAATCCTCCGACACGGGGCGGAGGATTTTTTCTTATGCTTCTTCTTATGCTTCTGTTATGCCTGGCTCGGGTGGGGCTGCGGGGGCATTTTGGTAAAGAGGGCCTTGAGCACCAGCGGCGTCAGGACCGAGGAGACCACGATGAGCAGGATGACGGCAGTGAAATAGACCGGGTCCACCACGCCGACCTCCAGGCCTTTCTGGGCCACGATCAGGGCCACCTCGCCGCGGGTCATCATGCCGACACCCACCTTGAGGGAATCGCCCCAGCTGAAACGGCAGAGCTTTGCGGCCAGACCGCAGCCGATGATCTTGGTGACAAGCGCGATGGCCACAAAACAGACGCTGAACAGCAGGATTTCTGCCGTCAGGCCGCTGATATCGGTCTTCAGACCGATACTGGCGAAGAAGACTGGCGCAAACAGCGTGTAGTTGCTGATATCCACCCGGCGCTCCACATAGGGGGCATCCTGAATGGAGCAGAGCACAATGCCTGCAATGTACGCGCCCGTGATATCCGCGATGCCGAAATACTGCTCCGCGATGTAGGCCATGGCAAAGCAGAACGCCATGCTGACGATGGTGATGCGCTGGGTGTGGGGATTGCGCTTGTCCAGCCATGTCATAGCAAAGTGAGCCACAACGCCCACGCCCACGGCAGTGGCAAAGAACAGCACCGTATTGATGAGCACCTTGCCCAGACCCGTGCCGGTGCCGGAGCTTGCGCCCAGTACGCAGGTGAGGACTACGATGCCGATGACATCATCAATGACGGCGGCACTGACGATGGTGGTGCCGAGAAAGCTCTTCAGGTGGCCCAGCTCCTGCAGGGTTGCCACCGTAATGGACACGCTGGTGGCCGTCATGATCGTGCCGATGAACAGGGCACGATAGAACTCAGGGCTGCCCACGGCAGAGAAGCCGTAGAACGCACTGTACAGCAAGGTGCCGCCCACCAGCGGAACGGCTACGCCCACGCAGGCGACCAGGGTGGCGATGGGGCCGGCTTTGATCAGTTCCTTCAGATTGGTGCCAAGGCCCGTGGTGAACATCAGCATCACCACGCCGATCTCTGCAAAGGTGGAGATGGCATCACTGGTCTGCACCAGATTCAGCACACAGGGGCCGATGATCAAACCGGCAAGGATCTCACCCACCACCTGCGGGGCCTTGCACTTGCGGGCCACCAGACCAAAGAACTTTGCGCTGAGGATGATGATTGCCAGGTTACGGAAAACCGAATACACAAAGAATCCTTCCTTTACTATAAAATTCCCAGAACCATATATACATTCCTTTCGAAGACGGATAACAGAGAGCAGAGAGACGGCCGATCCCCGGCTGCCCTGCCGTTCATCCTCTGAAAGCCACTATATTATATTCCTCTTTCACAAAAAAATCAAAATATTTTTTATTATATCTTTTTTCGGAAAAAGCTTGACAGAATCCACACAGCTTGCTATAATAAATTGCTGTCTGAACAGACACGCCGCACACAAGGCGCGATGCCGCGTTTTGTGTGTACCCTTGGTCCTGTGATTGCAGGACCCTTAAGTCCAAAAGGAGGTGCTACAAAATGGCAAAGTACGAAACCATGCTGATTACCAGCGCCGCTCTCGACGAGGAGGCTACCGCCGCTCTGGTTGGTAAGTTCAAGTCCCTGATCGAGGCTAACGGTACGATCGATTCCATCGACGAGTGGGGCAAGCGCCGTCTGGCCTACCCCATCAACGACGAGGAGGAAGGCGTTTACACTGTGATCGACTTCACCAGCGAGCCCAGCTTCCCTGCTGAGCTGGACCGTGTGTACAAGATCACTGAAGGCGTTATGCGCAGCCTGATCGTTGCCCACGAGGAGTAATCTTTTCGTGACGAAAAAGGAGTCCGTATTATGTTGAATGTTGTAGCGATCATGGGCCGTCTCGTGGCGGATCCCGAGCTTCGCACCACCCAGAGCGGCACCAATGTGTGCAGCTTCCGCATTGCCTGTGACCGCAATTTTGCGCGTCAGGGCGAGCAGCGTCAGGCCGATTTCATCGATATCGTTGCATGGCGTCAGCAGGCCGAGTTTGTCTCCAAGTATTTCCAGAAAGGCAGTCTGATTGCCATTGAAGGCTCTCTGCAGACCCGCCAGTATCAGGATAAGAACGGCAACAACCGCACCGCTGTGGAAGTGGTAGCCAACAATATCAACTTTGCAGGCCCCAAAAACAGCAATGCAGGCGGCGGAGCAAATTATCAGAATCATTCTGCTCCCGCCTACCAGAATGCAGCGCCTGCCCGCCCGGCCGCTGTGGAGGCAGCTCCCAGCTACTCTGCCGGCAATGCAGACGACTTCGCCGTCATCGACGACAGCGACGACCTGCCGTTCTGACACGAAACGGTCAATCCGTTAAAAATCCAATAGGAGGTAATAAGCAATGGCTTTTGAAAGAACCGAAGGCTCTCGCCCCGCACGCCCCATGCGTCGCGGCCGCAAGAAGGTTTGCAGCTTCTGTGTCGATCGTATCGACACCATCGATTACAAGGACGTGCCCCGTCTGCGTAAGTACGTCTCTGAGCGTGCAAAGATCATTCCCCGCCGTGTGACCGGCACCTGCGCTTATCATCAGCGCGCACTGACCATCGCCATCAAGCGTGCTCGTCACGTTGCTCTGATGCCCTACGTCAGTGACTAATCTTTAAAGAATCAACTCAATCAAAATAATCAGCAATCAGCAAAGCGCTCTCACCGATGACAAGGTGGGAGCGCTTTTTTGTCTTTTCCCTCCGGCCCGGATGTGCTATACTGAGCTCAGGAGGCGTTTTATTCTTTTTTTGAGGAGGTTTTTGTCATGAAAAAACGGTATCTTAGACTTGCGGCGCTGACAGCCGGTGTGCTACTGGCCGCACAGACCGGTCTTTCCGCTGCTGCGCTTTCTACCTTTGATGCAGCATACTACGCTGCACAGTATCCGGATGTTGCGGCCGTATGCGGCAATGACGAGGGTGCACTGCTGCGTCATTATCTGGATCACGGCATTGACGAAGGCCGCAAGCCTTCTGCGGACGGCATTGCCGGTGATGACGAGCTTTCTTTGACCGAAGCGCAGTTTTCTTCCGTCTGGTCGCCGGTGGCCATCAACAAGCTGGCCCACTACAAGTCTCTCAAGCGCAAATGCACCGATGAGGAGTTTGCGCAGGCATATCAGGAAGCGCTGAAGGTGGTCACACCGCTGGCGCTCATGAGCCGGGAAGACCAGCTTTACGGCATTGCCTCTGCCCTGCGTGCGGTGGTGGATGATGGCTCCATGGCTTACTCTATGGAAGCCAACCATTACAACGACCCCTACGGTTATTTTGTACTGCGCACAGCATCCTGTGCCGGGTGTGCCCGGGCCACCGCTCTGTGTCTGGACATTCTGGGCATCCCATATGAGCATGTGAACGAGAACCAGTACAGCCACCAGTGGTGCCGCGTGCCCATGGAGGACGGCAGCTACTGGATCTGCGATGCGTTTGGCCTGTACTGCGGCCCGGAACCCGAACCCTATCAGCACCCGTATTTTTGAAAAAGCGGATAAACCATTTCAAAACCATGCAATGCCCGGCAGGCTGTGTTATCTGCCGGGCATTGCTTTTTTTCTTTCTCCTTTTATAAAACCACTGCTCTATGTTGAAAAGTTACAAATCGGTACGGTTTTACCGGTTGTTTCTGATTTGTACCGGGAATTTGCGGAACTGTCGGCACATTTTGATTTGCACGCAATTCAATCTGCACAAAAGCAGCTCAGAATGCTATGCAATTTTCACGAAAACACTTTTGGGTTATTGATTTTTTATGCAAATTATGCCATACTATAGCCACTGAAAACGTTCCCGACAACGTTCCCGAATCTATTACCGAAAGTGAGGTACTCCGACAAAATGCCGAATCTGACCATTAAGGACATTGCCCGGATCAGCGGCTGCTCGGTAAGCACCATTTCTCGTGTCATCAACGACCGGCCTGATGTCCGGCCCGAGACCAAGGAGCATGTACTCAAGGTAATGCGGGAGGCCGGGTTCGTGCCCAACACCAATGCACGGCAGCTGAAGATCCAGCAGTCCCGCAGTCTGGTGTTCGTGGTCAAAGGCACCCGCAATCTCTTCTTCTCGGACTTCTTAGTCCAGCTGCAGCGGGCCGCCACCCTGTATGGCTACAATGGCATCGTTTCCTATTTGGATGAAAACGCCAACGAGATCGATGCCGCCGAAAAGATCCTGCGGGAGATCAAGCCCAAAGGTATGATCTTTCTGGGCGGCAGCGTAGCCAACTTCAAAAAAGGCTTTGCCAACATCACAGTCCCCTCGGTGCTGACCACACTGGTCTCCGACGAGCTGGACTTTCCCAATCTTTCCATGGTGGGCGTGGATGACCGCGCTGCAGCCTACACTGCTGTGGACTACCTCATCCAGCAAGGGCATCGTAAGATCGCAGTGCTGGGTGGTCCGGTCACCAGTTATCCCAGCGTGATGCGCCGCGAGGGTGCACAGCAGGCGATGCAGGACGCAGGCATCCTGTTCAACGATAAGTTGTACGGTCTGTCCAACTACGATTTTGAGTCTGCCTATCACGCCGTGAACAGCCTGCTGGCCCGCCGGGCCGACTTCACCGCCCTGTTCGCCATGAGCGATGTGATCGCCTTAGGTGCCATCCGCGCGCTGGTGAGCGCCGGGCTGCGGGTGCCGGAGGATGTCTCGGTGATCGGCTTTGACGGCATCACGATGTCCCGTTACTGTGTGCCTGTTCTGACTACCGTTGTGCAGCCCAGTGAACAGATCTCGCTGCAGAGCATTGAGTTGCTGGTGCGGCAGATCGAGCACGGTGCACCGGCCCAGACCATCACCTTGCAGCCGGAGTTGCAGCAGGGCGAAAGCGTAAGGGCGATTTAAATTTTGTTTTCCCTCCGTCAGGGGACGGAGATTTTGAAATAGTTTATTTTTAATAAGAAGGAGAACTTATTATGAAGAAAATGATCACTCGTCGTAACTTCCTGAAGGCCGCTGGCGTTTCCGCCGCTGCTCTGGGTCTGGCTGCCTGCGGCGGCTCCTCCAGCAGCACCGCTTCCTCTGCTGCCAGTTCTACCGCTGCTTCCAGCACCGCTGCAAAGGCAGACGGCAAGGTCTACTACCTGAACTTCAAGCCCGAGCAGGATCAGGATTGGCAGGATCTGGCCGCTGAGTACACCAAGGAGACCGGCGTGCCTGTGACCGTTGTCACCGCCGCTTCCGGCCAGTACGAGACCACCCTGATGAGCGAGATGGAGAAGAGCGAGGCTCCCACCCTGTTCCAGGTCAACGGCCCTGTGGGTCTGGCAAACTGGAAAGATTACTGCCTGGACCTGTCCGACAGCAAGCTCTACGGCGAGCTGACCAGTGACTCCTTTGCCCTGAAAGACGGCGACGCCGTTACCAGTATCGCATACGTCATCGAGACTTACGGCATCATCTACAACAAAGAGCTGCTGAGCGCCGCCGGTTACACCCAGGACGACATCAAGGGCTTTGATGACCTGAAGAAGGTCGCTGATGACATCCAGGCACGCAAGGCCGAGCTGGGTGTGGACGGTGCTTTCACCTCCGCCGGCATGGATAGCTCTTCCGACTGGCGCTTCAAGACCCATCTGGCAAACCTGCCCATCTACTACGAGTACAAGGCAGACGGCATCAGCTCTACCGACGCCATCAAGGGCACCTATCTGGACAACTACAAGCAGATCTGGGATCTGTACATCACCGATTCCACCTGTGACCCCACCCTGCTGGCTTCCAAGACCGGCAACGACGCTGTGGCTGAGTTTGTGGGCAAGAAGGCTGTGTTCTACCAGAACGGCACTTGGGCTTACAATGACGTGAAGGATCTGGGCGACGACAACCTGGGTATGCTGCCCATCTACATCGGCGTGGATGGCGAGGAGAATCAGGGCCTGTGCACCGGTTCCGAGAACTTCTGGTGCGTGAACAACAACTCTTCTGATGCCGATATTCAGGCTACTCTGGACTTCCTGTACTGGTGCGTCACCTCTGAGGCCGGCACCAGCGCGATGGCTGACAAGATGGGCTTCGTCATCCCCTTCAAGAAGGCTAAGGACTCCACCAACCCCCTGATCACCATTGCAAACCAGTATGTGGCCGACGGCAAGACCAGTGTGGACTGGTGCTTCTCCACCATGCCTTCCGAGGAGTGGAAGAACGGCGTGGGCAGCGCTCTGACCGCTTACGCAGCAGGCACCGGCGACTGGGACGGCGTTGTGACCGCCTTCGTTGATGGCTGGGCTAAGGAATACAAGCTGGCAAACGGCTAAGCTCCTGATCGGTCTATAAAAAAGAACTGAACAGGGAGGCGGGCGAAGAAGTTCGCCCCGCCTCCCCTTTTTTGTTAACCACTCCGCATATAGGAGGTACATCATGCAAAAAGCCATCAGCAAATATTGGCCGGTGTTCGTGCTGCCCACGCTGCTCGCGTTCATCATCGGCTTTATCTGGCCCTTCATCTGGGGCATTTACCTTTCGTTCCAGCGGTTCACTACTGTTAGCAAGACCACCTTTGTGGGCATCCAGAACTACATCAGCGTGTTCCAGGATTCCACGTTCCTCCACGCGTTCGGCTTCACGGCGGCGTTCACCGTGGTGTCCACCGTCCTCATCAACGTCTGCGCCTTTGCCATCGCGCTGGTGCTCACCCGGGGCATCAAGGGCACCAACCTCTTCCGCACCGTCTTCTTCATGCCCAACCTGATCGGCGGCATCCTGCTGGGCTACATCTGGCAGATCCTGCTCAACGGTGTGCTGGCCAACCTGCAGAAACCTCTGCTGGCGCTGGATGCCAAGGCCGGTTTCGTCGGTCTGGTCATCCTGATGTGCTGGCAGCAGATCGGCTACATGATGATCATTTACGTTGCCGGCCTGCAGAGCGTGCCCGGCGACCTGATCGAAGCCGCCAAGATCGACGGTGCCAACGACCGCGAGATCCTGTTCAAGATCAAAATTCCCATGGTCATGCCCAGCGTGACCATCTGCACCTTCCTGACCCTGACCAACAGCTTCAAACTGTTCGACCAGAACGTTGCCCTGACCGCAGGCGAACCCGCCAACGCCAGTGAAATGCTGGCCCTGAACATCTACAACACCTTCTATGGCCGTTCCGGTGCCCAGTGGAAGGGCATTGGTCAGGCGAAGGCTGTGGTGTTCTTCCTGATCGTCGTGGTCATTTCTCTGATCCAGCTCCACTTTACCCGTTCCAAGGAGGTGCAGCAGTAATGCCTAAACAGAAAAAAATGTGGGATAACATCCTCACCGTCATCATGACGCTGCTGAGTCTGCTGTGGATCTACCCCATCGTGCTGATCCTGCTGAACAGCTTGAAGATCGAGGGCAGCTTTACCACCTCCACCGTGTTCAAGCTGCCCACCGCCGAGACCTTTGCGGGCCTGAGCAACTACGTTTACGGTGTCACCAAGATGGGCTTCCTTTCCAGCCTTGGCTACAGCCTTGTCATCACCGTTACCAGTGTGGCGCTGATCCTGCTGTGCTGCTCCATGACCGGTTGGTACCTCACCCGCGTGAACAATAAGCTGAGCAAGTTCATGAACCTGCTGATCGTGTTCTCCATGGTCGTGCCCTTCCAGATGGTCATGTTCACCCTGTCCAAGACCGCTGACCAGCTCAATCTGAACACCCCGTGGAACATCTGCATCATCTATCTGGGCTTCGGTGCCGGTCTGGCCGTGTTCATGTTCACCGGCTTCATGAAGAGCGTGCCCATGGAAATTGAGGAAGCGGCCATGATCGACGGCTGCAACCCCATTCAGATCTTCTTCAAGGTCGTATTCCCCATCCTCAAGCCCACCATGATCTCCACCGCCATCCTCGAGACTATGTGGGTGTGGAATGACTACCTGCTGCCCACTCTGGTGCTGGACATCAAGAAATACCGCACCATCCCCATGGCCATCCAGTACTTCCGCGGCGGCTACGGCCGTGTGGAGCTGGCTCCCATGATGGCCTGCATCATCATTGCCATCATCCCCATCATCATCCTGTACATGACCTGCCAGAAGTACATCATTGAGGGCGTTGTGGCAGGTGCTGTCAAGGGCTAAGGAGGTGCGCACACTATGCGTGCAAGCGGCATTCTGATGCCCGTTTTCAGTCTGCCGGGGCCTTTTGGCATCGGTACGCTGGGAAAAGAGGCCTTTGCATTCGTGGATTTTCTGGCCGATGCAAAGCAGACCTACTGGCAGATCCTGCCCATCGGCCCCACCGGCTACGGCGACAGCCCTTACCAGAGCTTCTCCGCCTTTGCCGGAAATCCCTATTTTATCGATTACCGCCTGCTGGCTGCGGACGATTTGCTGACCGCCGACGAGATCCCTGCGGAAAGGCCCATCGGACCCATCGATTACGGCGCGCTCTACAACGAGCGGCCCGTTGTCCTGAAAAAAGCAGCGGATCGTCTGCTGGCCTCCCCTTCCCCCGCTTATGAAGCCTTCTGCAAAGAGCAGGCTTTCTGGCTGGAGGATTACGCCCTGTTCATGGCTGTGAAGGCTGCACAGGGTCAGGCCGGCCTTGCTGACTGGCCGGATGCACTGCGCTGCCGCAAACCGGAAGCCATTGCTGCCGCAAAACAGCGTCTCGCCGGTGCGGTGGATTACTACAAGGCGGTGCAATTCTTCTTCTACACCCAGTGGAACGCCCTGAAGGCTTACGCCAACGGCAAGGGCGTCCGTCTGGTGGGCGATATTCCCATCTATGTCAGCCCGGATTCCAGCGATCTGTGGACCCACCCGGAACTGTTCCAGACCGATGGCCAGATGCACCTGACGCAGGTTGCCGGATGCCCGCCGGATGCCTTTGCAGCGGATGGTCAGCTATGGGGCAATCCGCTGTACGACTGGCCTGTTCACAAGGCCACCGGCTTTGCGTGGTGGAAGCAGCGCATGAAGCACGCCACCTCCATTTACGATGTGGTGCGCATCGACCATTTCCGCGGTTTTGAGAGCTACTCCTCCATCCCCGCCGGAAACAAGACCGCA
>OILA01000418.1_pt1 | contig 8967 bp, 10 predicted proteins | sample 1584461 | NCBI WGS metagenome assembly OILA01 (sample SAMN02674697, study PRJEB24791) | human gut metagenome, SKBSTL033 | isolation source: stool | host: Homo sapiens | place: USA
GTCGCCGCAGCGGGTGCGGGCGCCGCCGTGGGGAACATCGCCGGAAAAATCATCAAGTAGCGGCGGATGCCCCAAGAAAATGAGTCATAACGAATAAAAAACCGGAAACATGGAATTTAAGAGTTTGAAAAATATCGAAACGAGCTTCAGGCAGATACGGCTCTTCACGCTGGTATTCGCCTGCCTGTGCGCCGTGGTGACGGGCTTCGCCCTGTGGAAGTCGTACAGCTTCGCCGAGGCGCAGCGGCAGAAGATCTACGTGCTGGACAACGGCAAGAGCCTGATGCTGGCACTCTCGCAGGACGTGCGGCAGAACCGCCCGGTGGAGGCACGGGAACACGTGCGCCGCTTCCACGAGCTGTTCTTCACGCTCTCGCCCGACAAGTCGGCTATCGAGGGCAATATCAAACGCTCGCTGCTGCTGGCGGACAAGAGCGCCTTCAACTACTACAAGGACCTCTCGGAAAAGGGGTATTACAACCGGATAATCTCGGGGAACATCAACCAGATGATAGAGATAGACAGCCTGCGGTGCGACTTCGACAAGTACCCGTACAGCGTGCGGACGTTCGCCCGGCAGATCATCCTGCGGGAAAGCTCTGTTACGGAGCGCAGCCTTGTGACCCGCTGCCGCCTGCTGGATGCGGTCAGGAGCGACAACAACCCGCAGGGCTTCATCATCGAGGGGTTCGAGATCACGGAGAACAAGGATTTGCAGACCCTCAAACGCTGACGGCTATGATAAGGAAATTCATCACAAAGGCGCAGGATTGGGCGGACGGGAAGCTCCGCCGCCTCGCCGGGCGTATCTCGCCCGACATGCGTGTGGCAATCATCCTCGTGACGCTGGTGGCGTTCGGCTCACTGTCGGTCTATATGACCGTCTCCTCCATCTACCGCATCGGCAGGAACGACGGGAAGGAACTGGGGATAGAGCATGTCAGGCGCCTGCAATTGCCCAATGACAGTATTATCAACCCTTTTGAAAGCGGACGGCATGGGACTGGCGGAGAGGTTGAGTGAGTGGCTGCTCCGCCGCCGGGAGCGGCAGGAGGAGCGGAACATGAGGCAGGTGGCGGCGTATTTCGGGAGCCTGCTGAAAAAGAGGCGTGCGGATGCCGGTGCAATCCTCCAGTCCGTCAGGGACTACCGGGACTGCCCGGAGGTGACAAGGAAACAGGCGGAGCTGCTGCTGGAACACAGGTTCTTCCGGTACGTGTACCAGACGGGCTATCCCGAATGGCGGGCGGTCATGGACGCCTTGAAAGAGACCCGTTACGGGATGCGTGAGGGGGCGGCAATCCCCCGGAGCGTGAGGGAGGCGGCGGAAAGCCCGATGCTGCGTCTGGAGGCGCAATACAAGGTGCTGGAGTACGAGTACACGAGGCGCAACGCCCCGCAGCCGCTATCCCCCGAAGCGCAGGCGGAACGGGATGCGGCGCACCGGCTGCTGAACTGCTGCATGAGGGAGGGCGACCTCGACGCACTGAAAAGGCTTGCCCTGAAAGGCGAGAAACCGGACGACTCGGTGGCCATCCGCCACGGGCTGGCGGAAGGCTACCGCAGGCTCGAAGAACTGAGCCGGGAATGGAGCGAGGAGATGCGGGGCGACAACCACACCGTCATGGAACAGATCGAGTTGCGGGAGGCGGACGAGCGGGGAAAGCTGATGCGGCAAGCCGCCGCCCTTTACGAGAGAAAGACGGGCGGCAGACTGCCCGGCGACTATCTGGAAGCGGTGAAGGCGGAACGGGCACTGCTCCACGGGCTCGCCCGCCACGGCTGGGACGGTCAGCGGGAAGTACCGAAGGAGACGGTGGAGAAGTACGGGCTGATGGAGGATTTTGCCGGCATCGCCCGGCTAAGGTGGGACTACCACCTGAGCGAGGACAACGGCGACCTCTCCCGTGACTACCCGGAAGCCGCCATCGGACGCCACAACCGTGCCATCCGGGAGCGTGCGGCGAAAGAACTGGCAGGTCTGGAAGCGAGGCTGTTCCCCGAAAAGGCGGCAAGCCGGGAACGGAAGGCTGCGCACCTGCGGGCGGACAACCGGGCAAGCCCCACGGCATCGCTCAAACGGGAACGGAAGGAGCCGCCTGGCAAGCGGCAAACCGGGGAGACAGGCAGAAGGAAGCCTCCGGGGAGGAGAATCAGAATGTAGGACAACCATAAATTTTTGACATGATGGAAGAACAGAACCAAGAAAAAGTAACGGCAACGCAGCACGTAAAGGCGGCGGATGCCGCAGCCCCGGAGACGGGGAACGGAAAGAAGGAGGACAAGGGCGGCGGGAAAAAGGAGAAGAAGACAGCCAAGCCGCTCACGCCGAAACAGTTGCAGCAACGGAAGAAGCTGATGGTATATCCGCTGATGGGCTTGCTGTTCCTCGGCTCGATGTGGCTGATATTCGCACCTTCGGAGGAGCGGGACGTGAACCGGGACACCGTGGGGGCGTTCAACGCCGACATCCCCCTGCCGGAGAATGACGGGATCATCGGCGACAAGCGGAAAGCCTACGAGCAGGCGCAGGCGGAGAAACAGCAGGCGGAGAAGGTGCGCTCGCTGGAGGACTTCGCCTTCTCCGAAGAGAGCGATATGGACGGGGTGGAAATGGAACTGCCGGACAGCGAGCCGGAACGGGAACCGTTCAGGGACTATTCGGACAATGGCGGCGGCAGCCGTTCTTCCGTTACCGCCTACCGGGACATCAACCGTCAGCTCGGCTCGTTCTACGAGGAACCGAAGGTGGACGGGGAAAAGGAGGAGCTGAAAAGGCAGGTGGAGGAGTTGACCGCCAAGCTGGAAGAAAGGGAACGGCAGGCGGGCGGAATCGATGATCAGGTGGCGCTGATGGAGAAGAGCTACGAGCTTGCCGCCAAGTACATGGGACAGAACGGGAAGGACGGCGCAGCCGTGCAGAACGACAACAGTCCAAGACAGCCCGCCGTGGCGGTGCAGGTGGCACGGGAGCGGACGGTATCGGGGCTGCAACAGCCCCTGAGCGATGCGGAGTTCATGCGGCAGTACAGCCAGCCGAGGAACTACGGCTTCAACACGGCGGTAGGTAGCGGGTACGCTATGGGGAAGAACACGATACGGGCGTGCATCCACCAAGACCAGACGATTATGGACGGACAGACGGTGAAGCTCCGGCTGCTCGAACCGCTGCAAGCGGGAAACCTTGTGATTCCGCAGAACACGCTCGTTGCGGGTACGGGAAAGGTACAGGGGGAACGGCTGGATATCGTGGTGTCGTCCATCGAATACCGGGGGAACTTGCTGCCCGTGGAACTGGCGGTATATGACAGCGACGGGCAGAAAGGCTTGTCTGTCCCTTCATCACTGGAACAGGAAGCGGCAAAGGAGGCGATGGCGAACATCGGCGGCGGGTTGGGAACGAGCATCTCGTTCGCACGGAGCGCCGGACAGCAGGTGGCGATGGACATCACCCGTGGGCTGATGCAGGGCGGCAGCCAGTACCTTGCCAAGAAGTTCCGCACGGTAAAGGTGCACCTGAAAGCGGGGTATGAGCTGATGCTTTACGCCAAACAACAATAGATCGACAGATTATAAAACCATTAAAAAGAAAGGACAAATGAAAAAGATTTTTGGATGGGTCGCCCTGCTTATGGGCATGGTGACGGGTGCGAACGCACAAGTGAATGATACGATACAGCGGGTTACGGGCAACGACCTGTATCAGGGGATTACACGGAAGCTACCCTACCGGCAGATGGTTACGCCCCACGGGGTGCAGGTGACGTTCGCCAAGACGGTGCATATCATCTTCCCCTCGGCGGTGCGGTACGTGGACTTGGGAAGCAATTGGATTATCGCCGGGAAAGCGGACGGTGCGGAGAACGTGATCCGGGTGAAGGCGACCACCGAGGGGTTTCCGGGGGAAACGAACTTTTCCGTCATCTGCGAGGACGGGAGTTTCTATTCATTCAATGCCCGGTATGCGCACGAGCCGGAGATGCTGAACATCGAGATGAAGGATTTTTTGGAGAACGGGAACACGACGGACTTTTCGCATACCCGCATGAACATCCATTTCCGTGAGCTGGCAGGCGAAAGCCCGCTCTTGGTGAAGCTGATCATGCAGAGCATCTACAAGGAGGACAGGCGGGAGATCCGGCACTTGGGCTGCAAACGCTTCGGGGTGCAGTTCCTCCTGAAATCCGTCCACTCGCACAACGGGCTGTTCTATTTCCACACGGAAACGAGGAACAGGTCGAACGTGGCTTTCCGGACGGACTTTATCCGGTTCAAGATCGTGGACAAGAAAGTGCCGAAGCGCACCGCCATTCAGGAACGGGTGATCGACCCGGTGCGCAGCTACAACGAGGTGCTGGTGACGGAGGGGAAAAGCGACGTGCGCACGGTGTATGCCGTCCCGCAGTTCACCATACCGGACGACAAGCTGCTGGTCATCGAACTGTTCGAGAAGGACGGCGGCAGGCACCAGACCATCCGGGTGGAGAACGCCGACCTCGTGGCGGCAAAACAGATTAACGAACTGAAAATCAAGTAAGCGATGAAAAGGTTACTGTTCATTATCCTGCTTTTCGGGGTGTGCCTGCATGTGAACCGGGCACACGCCCAACGGTGCCTGCCCGGAATGAGGGGCATACAGCTCACGGGCGGGCTGTCGGACAACATGCGCTGGAAAAACGGCGACGGCTTCGGCTACCACGCCGGGATAGCGGTGAGCACCTACACGAAGAACGCCCACCATTGGGTGGTCGGTGTGGAATACTTGGAGAAGCGGTACGGCTACCGGGACTGCCTCTATCCGGCGAGCCAGTTCACGGGCGAGGGCGGCTATTACCTGAACTTCCTTTCCGACCGGAAAAAGATGTTCTTCGCCGCACTGGGGCTGTCCGCCCTTGCCGGGTACGAGACGGTGAACTGGGGCGAGAGCCTGCTGCCGGACGGCTCCCGGCTCACGGATGAGGACAATTTCATCTACGGGGGTGCGCTGACGCTGGAGCTGTCCGCCTACGTGACGGACAAGATTGTCTTGCTGGTAAACGGTCGCCAACGGGTGCTGTTCGGCGGCGACTGCGGGAAGTTCCACACGCAGGTCGGCGTGGGAATACGTTTTATGATTCGATAATAACTGATTGATTGCAAAGTATATGAAAAAGATAATCTATCAAATGCTCACGGGCTGCTACATCGTGGCCGCCCTCGTGCTGGTCGCAGCCTGTAATGACGGGCTGGATATTCAGACGAAATACCTGTTCACGGTGGAGACGATGCCCGTCCCGAAGGAGCTGAAAGTGAACGAGACGGCGGAGATACGGTGCGAGCTGAAACGGGAAGGACGCTGGGAGGACACCCGGTACACGATCCGCTGGTTCCTCTTCGACGGGGAAGGGACGCTCAAACTGGACGACGGCACGGTGTTGCTGCCCAATGACCGCTACCCGCTGGAGAAAGAGACGTTCCGGCTCTATTACACCCCGCTGTCGGACGAGCAGAGCAGCTTCACCGTCTGGGTGGAGGACTCGGACGGTCAGGCGGTCGAACTGGAATACGACTTCAATGCGGACAACGACAAGGAGGACGGGGATGGAACGGAATGATCTGGTTTTATACCTCGACATACCGGAATTTTCCGAAGCCCTGTATGCCTCGAAGTGGCGGACGGACATTGTCCTTCCACAAGCGGGGGACAATATACGTCCGGAAAACCTGCTGTCGGAGAAAACGCTCGCCATGCTGGAGACGGTTTCCGCCGGGGAGGTCTGGGAAGACATGAAGGACGACTGCCAGACCATGCGCCGGGTCGTGGAGCACGAGCTGTTCCGGGTGACGGAACGGGGATTTCACCTGCGCAGGGACGGGACACCGTGCTGCACGCTGACGCTGCAAAGATACCGTGTGCACGATGCCGAAAAACGGATGAAAGCGGAGATGCCCACATCTTATTGTGCCCGGAGCGAAGAACGGAAAATCGGAAAGATCCGGTTTTATTTCCGGAAATACTTTGTGCATATCGACGTGCCGGACACGCTGCCGCAATACCCGGAGGTGCGTGAGTTCGTGAACATAAAGCCGCTGCTCTCGGAGGCGGATAAAAAACTGCTGGCGGAAACGGAATGTGATAAAGGGGAAAGCCTGCTGGAGCGGATAGAGGAAGGATACTGCTGCCGTGTCCGGGCAAGATGCTGGACTACGGATAAGGAGAGCGGCAAGTGGATGCGTGTGTTGTCTGTGGATATTTAAGCAAGTTTATAACAAGAAAAAAACAGAAACATGGAACAAGAAGAAAGAATGTATCAGGTGCCTTTGGAGATGATATGCAGGCACGACCGCACGGCGGAGGTCTGCCGTGCCGCCGTTGAAGAGGACGGCTGGCAGTTGGAGAACGTGCCCGAAGAGTTGAAGACACCGGAACTGTGCCGGAAGGCGCTGGAAACGGAAGCGGGGTTCGGGAACGACTTCCACCGGGGGCTGGTCCAGCATATCCCGTCCCCGGAGGTGTGCATGGAGGTGCTGAAGGAGTGCCGGGAGAACAACCCGGAAGAACTCTACGGGGTGGCGGTGGCTATCCGCCCGGAGGTGATGAACGGCGAAATGGCGGACTTCCTGCTGCCGCTGGACGGCAGGTGCATCAGCATCCTGCCCGTACACCTGCAAACACCGGAGCGGGTGCGGGTGGCGGTGGAAACGTCGGGGATGTCCGCCGTCGGGCGTGGCGGAGTGCCGAAAAGCCTGCTCACGCCCGATGTGTATGTCAGGTGCGCCGCCCACAGCCGGGAGTCGCTGATGATGATCCCGTGGGCGGAACGCTCGCCGGAGGTCTGCCTAATGGCGAAGACGCTGTACCCGGACATAGTGAAGAATCACCCGGAGTTCGTGCCGGAGAGCGTGCATAACCAAGACAGCATCTACACGCTGAACAGCCTGATGGAAAGCCTGACGGGGGAAAAGTTCAGCTACCGGCAAATGACGGACTTCTACAACGGGAAGCCGCTGAATGTGAAACGGATGGAGACGCCGGACGGCGTGCAGAAGGACAAGGCGGTGAAGTTCGACAAGGAGACGGGGAAGTTCTCCTTCTCCGACATCCGGCAGGAGCGAAAACGGGGATTGAAGATGTAGCGTGAGCCGGACGAAATGGAAAGCATCATTCAGGATGCTTTCCATATCCGCCCTGCCGCCTTCCGGTTTCTTTTGCTTCTTGTTCTTTTTCCGCCCCGCTCACGAAAGAAAAGAAGTGCAAAAAGGATAGCGAGCAAAAAAGGGGACGCTTAAAGCATCCCCTCGTCCATGTAGCTAAGGTAGGCGTCCTCGGTCAGTATGATGTGGTCTAAAAGCTGTATGCCGATTGCCTCGCAGCCTTTCTTCAACTGGCTGGTCAGGTTGTTGTCCGGCGTGCTCGCCACGGTCGAGCCGGAAGGGTGGTTGTGCGAGAGGATGATTCCCGAAGCATGGGAAACGAGAGCCGTCTGGAGGACGATGCGTATGTCCACGACCGTACAGTCTATCCCGCTGCGTGAGATGCACGAAACGCCCAGCAGCTTGCCTGCCCGGTTCAGGTACATCGCCCAACACTCCTCGTGGTGCTGCATACAGTCCTCGTAGAAGGTCTTGAGGATGTCGTAAGACTCCTTGGAAGAGTGGATTTTAACTCTCTTGGATGCGTCAGCGTCCTTGTAACTTACGGTGATTTGAGGAAAAGACAGTGTATTCATAATGCAAAAAATTAAAAGTGAAACATTTATTTTTTGCTTTGGGGCACGGGGAAAGAACGGACTTCATGCAAGGCTTTTGCGTGGAATACGACCCGAAGGTGTGGAGATTGTGCGCAAAACCAGCAGGTTCAGCCTTGCTACTTGTCCGTTTTTCCCTGTAGGTTTGCTAAAAAATGAGTGTGGAGCTTGGCTAAAAAATCCGGTGAGTCGAGGGGGTTCTTTTTGCTTCTTTGTCTTTTCCCGCCCACGGCTCACCGAAAGAAAAAGAAGTGCGTCCGAAAATGGGTCAATCCTTTCCCACGGGCGGGTAAAAAAAGAAGTCCGGGCGGATCGCTACCCGTCCCGGACCTGCGGCGATGAAACATAGAGGGGGAATGTTATGGCTTGATTTCCCCCGTTGCGATTAAATTCCCGTCCGAATAATACGCTATCTTCCCGTAGGTAAATCCCATGTCGGGAATGGCTACGAAAGCGATATAGTCCGAATACTCCCTGCCTTTGAGGTTCTTCCCGACAAGGTTGTTGAATATCATGGAGATGCTATGACCGTCCTCGCTGTAAAGGACGGTTTTCCCGTTCTGTCTGATTTCCTGCTTCATTGTTATCAAAATTTAAAAGTTGAAAAATCGGTTTCTTTGCTATCTTTCTTTTTCGCTACGGCTCACGAAAGAAAGTAGCGGGCGGATTTCTCCGCCCTGCCCTTTGTCCTTAGGCTGCAATCTCTTCGGCTTGCGGTTCTTCTTCGGGTTGCGTTACCTTGCGCTCCCTTGCCCGTTCCTGCACTAATAGGACGGCTTTCTTTTCCTCGATGCGCTGGTGACGTTTCTCGTACACCCCGTTGTACTCCCTTTCGATGTTGGCGAGTTCCTCCGGCATGTGCCTGCGTGCGAAGTCAAGCAAGAGGGTCGCCACGGTGTTGTTCCCGTACGCTCCCTTGAAGTTGGCTACAAGGAAGTCCCTGCGGATGATGGTCTTCATCTTTACCGTGAGGTTTCCGATAATCCCCATCTTGTCCTCGTCCGTGATATACGGCTTGTCTTCCGCAATCCCCACGGCTGCGAAGTGTTCCTCCCGGAGCGAGGACAGAAGGAAGAAGTACAGCATCGTGTCTTCATCGGCACTGAACTTGCCGCCCGTGATGTCGGCTTCGAGAATCTGTTTCTTGGTGTCCTCCACCGTGCGTTCGAGTGCGATTTCCTTATTGCGCTTGTCCTGCTTCTCCAATTTCTCCACGGGTGAGAGCGGTGCGGGTGCGGGC
>OILA01000419.1_pt1 | contig 8959 bp, 7 predicted proteins | sample 1584461 | NCBI WGS metagenome assembly OILA01 (sample SAMN02674697, study PRJEB24791) | human gut metagenome, SKBSTL033 | isolation source: stool | host: Homo sapiens | place: USA
TCAGGTGGGCGCGGTCCACCTTGATGGGTGCGCCGCAGACCTTGTTGGTGGTGTAAACACCGGCGGCGGCGCAGCGGACGTCGGCCTTGATGAGCGCCAGATCGTACTTTTCACTGTGATTTGCCCGGATGCCGCAATGGACACCGGCTGCTGCAAAACCCTTGGGCGCGCAGATGCCGCCCTCAACTTCTTTATACTGCATCTGAAAATCCCCCTATAAAGCATCCTTGCCCTCTCAGGCGCTCACGCGCCAGCTCTCCCAAGGGGAGAGCCTTTCAGCGTCATTCTTCCCAAATCGCCGTCGCGCCGCAGGGGACGACGCCGCCGGTGGCGGAGACGGGCAGGCCGATCTCGTCACAGCTGGTCTGCCCGCCAAAACGGGGCACCAACGTGGTCTTGAGCATGTACTCCATCACGGCGGGCGACAGGCCCGTGGTGTAGCTGTTGACGGCAAAGAAGAGCGGCTTATCGCTCAGCACTTCCTCGCACTGGCTGATGAGGTCATAGATGCAGTCTTCCAGTTTCCAGATCTCGCCGCCGGGGCCGCGGCCATAGCTGGGCGGGTCCATGATGATGCCGTCGTAGGTGTTGCCGCGGCGTTTTTCGCGGGCAACGAACTTGGCACAGTCGTCCACCAGCCAGCGGATGGGCCGGTCGGCGAGGCCGCTGGCGGCGGCATTGTCCTTGCCCCATGCCACGATGCCCTTGGAGGCATCCACATGGCAGACGGTGGCACCTGCCGCCGCACAGGCCAGCGTGGCACCGCCGGTGTAGCCGAACAGGTTCAGCACCTTTACCGGGCGGCCTGCGGCACGGATTTTTTTGGCGTACCATGCCCAGTTGACAGCCTGCTCCGGGAACACGCCGGTGTGCTTGAAGCCGGTGGGGCTGACGATGAGGGTGAGCTTATCCTCGCCCTCGCCGCAGCTGATCTTCCACTTTTCGGGCAGACGGCGCTTGTACTCCCACTCGCCGCCGCCCTGATTGGAGCGGTGATAAACAGCATCTGCCTTTGCCCACAGCGGGCTTTGCTTGGGCGTTTTCCACACCACCTGCGGGTCCGGGCGGATGAGGATGGTCTCACCCCAGCGCTCCAGACGGTTGCCGTCGGTGGCATCCAGCAGTTCATAGTCTTTCCAGGTATCTGCAGGGCGCATAGCGTCCTCCCTTCTCTTTTCTCCGTTTCTTACTGGCCCAGAATGCGCTTGTTGATCTTATCCACGATGCGGTCGGCGCAGCGGTGGATGGCGTCCAGATCCTGGCCCTCCACCATCACGCGGATCTTCGGCTCGGTGCCGGACACCCGCACCAGCACGCGGCCCATGCCCATGAGCTTCTGCTGCTCATTCTCAATGAAACCGGCCAGAACTTCGTCCTCTTTGTAGGCTTTTTTCTGAGCGGCGTTGGCAGTCACATTCACCAGCACCTGCGGGTACTGGGCGTAGATGCCGTTCAGCTCGCTCATCTTCTTTCCGCTTTCAGCCAGCAGCTTGAGCAGCTTGCCGGCGGTCAGCTCACCGTCGCCGGTGGTGGCATGGTGCAGCAGGATGACATGGCCGCTCTGCTCGCCGCCGATGGCAAAGCCGTTCTCGCGCATGTTTTCCAGCACATAGCGGTCGCCCACAGCGGTCTTTTCGGTGTTGATGCCCTGACTCTCCATATATTTGATGAAGCCCAGATTGGACATGACCGTAACCACGGCAGTGTCGCCGTCCAGACGGCCTTTTTCCTTCATGGTCATGGCCAGCAGGGCAATGATCTTGTCGCCGTCCATCTCCTGACCCTTTTCGTCGCAGCCAAGGCAGCGGTCGGCATCGCCGTCAAAGGCAATGCCGCAGTCGAAGCCGCCCTTTACAACAGCCTTTTCCAGATTTTCCAGATGGGTACTGCCCACGCCCTTGTTGATGTTCTGGCCGTCCGGCTCAATGCCGATAAAGGTGCACTTTGCGCCCAGACGGGGGAACAGCTTCTGCGCCACAGCGGCAGAAGCACCGTTTGCACAGTCGATGCAGACGTTCAGGCCGGTCAGGTCGCCGTGGATGGACTCATACAGGTGATCCACATAGTCCTGCAGGCCGTCATCGCGGCGGTACACACGGCCCACCTCGGCACCGGTCTTCAGCTCAATGCCCGCGCAATTGTTGTCGATGTAGGCTTCGATCTGGTTCTCCACCTCGTCCGGCAGCTTATAGCCGGTACCGGCAAAGATCTTGATGCCGTTGAACTCCATCGGGTTGTGGGAGGCAGAGATCACGATGCCGGCATCGGCATTGTACTTGCCCACCAGATAGGCCACAGCGGGCGTGGGCAGAACGTCAAGGCTCTCCACATCCGCACCCACACTGCACAGACCGGCCGTCAGGGCTGCTTCCAGCATATCGCCGGACTGGCGGGTGTCCTTGCCGATCAGGATGCGCGGACGGTGGCCGGTGCTGCCGGTCAGCACCGCAGCAGCGCCGCGGCCGATCTTCATTGCCAGCTCACAGGTCAGGTCTGCGCCTGCAACACCGCGCACACCATCGGTTCCAAAATATTTTCCCATAATAATACCCCACTTATAGAAAGAAGAACCCTCTCAGTCAATGCCTTGCGGCATTGCCAGCTCCCCCAAAAGGGGGAGCTTTTTGGCATCTTTTGGTTTTTCGCTCATGAAGCTCTCCCTTCGGGAGAGCTGGACGCGAAGCGGCCTGAGAGGGTCAGAACAAACTCTGCTGCCCGTTGTCCTCGGGCGCAGCGGTCTCCGGCGCTTTCAGGCCCAGATGCTCGTAGGCCAGCCGCGTTGCGCAGCGGCCCCGGGGCGTCCGGGTCAGAAAGCCCATCTGCATCAGATACGGCTCACACAGGTCTTCCAGCGTGACGGATTCCTCGCCGAGGGCCGCCGCCAGCGTTTCCAGACCCACCGGGCCGCCGTTGTACATTTCAATGATCGCACGCAGCATACTGCGGTCCAGTTCGTCCAGACCCAGTGCGTCCACGTCCATCCGCTTGAGGCCCATCAGGGCCACATCCCGGTCAATGATGCCGTCGCCCAGCACGGTGGCAAAGTCGCGGATGCGCTTCAAAAAGCGGTTTGCCACGCGGGGCGTGCCGCGGCTGCGCTTGGCCAGCTCGTAAGCGCCTTCCGGCGTGATGGGCTGGTCGAGGATACCTGCCGAGCGCTGGATGATCTTGCTCAGTTCATCCGGGCTGTACAGCTCCAGCTTGAGCAGCACGCCAAAGCGGTCGCGCAGGGGGCCGGTGATCTGGCCTGCACGGGTGGTGGCACCCACCAGCGTGAACCGCGGCAGGTTGATGCGGATGCTCTGGGCGCTGGGGCCTTTGCCGATCATGATATCCAGCGCATAGTCTTCCAGTGCCGGATACAGCACCTCTTCCACCTGACGGGACAGGCGGTGGATCTCGTCGATGAACAGTACATCGCCCTCCTGCAGATTGGTGAGCAGGGCGGCAAGGTCGCCGGGCTTTTCAATGGCCGGGCCGCTGGTAATACGGATCTGTACGCCCATTTCGTTGGCAATGATGCCTGCCAGTGTGGTCTTGCCAAGGCCCGGCGGACCGTAGAGCAGGATATGGTCCATGGGCTCCCCGCGCCGCTTGGCAGCTTCCAAGTAAATTTTCAGGTTCTGCTTGACCTTTTCCTGCCCGATATAGTCTTCCAGATGCTGCGGGCGGAGGTTGTTTTCCTCGCTGTCCGCCGCCGTCATGCCGGGCTGCATCATTTTTGCGCCGTACAGCGCAGTTTCGTCCTGCATTCTTTACCTCCTGCCTGCCATGCTGCGCAAGGCCAGTTTGATGATCTCTTCCACGGGCAATGCCGCGTCGATCTTGGAAACGGCAAGCGCTGCTTCGCTCTGGCTGTACCCCAGCGACACCAGCGCCGCAATGGCCTGACTGCTGCCCTGAGAAGCCTGTGTGTCGGCAAAAGCGCCTGCCACATCCTCCAGCGAGATGCCGTCCACAAAGCCCTTGGCGACCTTGTCCTTCAGCTCCAGCACGATGCGCTGTGCAAGCTTCGGCCCCACGCCGGAAGCCGCCTTGAACGCCTTGTGGTCCCCCGCCGAGATTGCCAGTGCCACGCGGTCCGGCTCCATCACACTCAGGATGGCAAGACCCACCTTAGGCCCCACGCCGGACACGGCGGTCAGCATCTCAAAGCAGGCCTGCTGCTCCTCGGTGGCAAAGCCGTAAAGGCTCACGTCGTTCTCGGTGACGCTCATCACGGTATAAATGGTGGCTTCCTTGCCCACGCCGGGCAAGGCCCCGGCCACGCTGGCCGGGCACTGGGCATAGTAGCCTACACCGCCGCAGCTGAGCACCACCGCGTTCATGCTTTTTTTGACGATTTTTCCTGTCAGACAGTAGATCATAGCGTGTTCTCTTTCCTAAACAAACCTGACTTTTATCAGCATCCTCGCCCTCTCCGTCATTGCTGCGCAATGCCACCTTGTTCCCCTTTTTGTCGCTCACGCGACATCTTCCCCCGACCGGGGGAAGTCTTTCAAAGTGAGAGGCTTTGGCAGTCCACGCAAAGCCAATGGTTTTGCCAAGGGCTCCCCCTTTGGGGGAGCTGGCGAACAAAGTGAGCCTGAGAGGGCGAGCCTGTCAATCTTAAATCGGCCCGGCCACGCGGCGGACAAAGCGGTTGAGCTGGTTGCCGTTGGTGTGGCAGAAGGTGATGGCCATTGCCAGCGCATCGGCGGTATCGTCCGGCTTTGGCACGGCGGGCAGATGCAGCAGCACGCGGGTCATCTCCTGCACCTGCTTTTTCACGGCCTTGCCGTAACCGGTAACAGCCTGCTTTACCTGCATGGGGGTGTACTCGTAGATGGGCAGGCCTGCCTGCGCTGCCGCCAGCAGGATCACGCCGCGCGCCTCGGCCACGCCGATGACCGTGGTCTGATTGTGCTGGTAGAACAGCTTTTCGATGGCAAGCACCTCGGGCCGGGTGCGCTCGATCACCTCTTTGATGCCTGCATACACCTCGTCCAGACGGCGCTCGAACGGCACGCCCGCGTCGGTGCACACCGCACCGAAGTCCACCGGCGCAAACCGGTTGCCTGCGTAATCCACCACGCCCCAGCCCACGATGGCGTAGCCGGGGTCGATGCCCAAAACTCTCATGCTGCAAATACCTTCCGATACTATTCCTATTATAACTTTATTATTATATCACAACAAAACAGTGTGAGCAACAGAAAACCTTTCGCCTGCCGCCGCCAAATGTGCGCTGGCGCGTAAAAAGGGCAGTCAGCGCCCCTGCCTTTAAAAAAGTTTTACAATTTTTGAAAAAGCACTTGCTTTTTGGCAGAAGGTATGGTAATATAATCAAGCTGATTTCGGCAAAACAGAATATGGACGGTTAGCTCAGCTGGTAGAGCATCTGCTTGACGTGCAGGAGGTCACAGGTTCGAGTCCTGTACCGTCCACCATACAGTTCGTACTCGAACCCGATTCTTTACGAAAAAGGGTTCGGGTACGTTTTTTGTTTATCGGAGGTTTTGCGGAAGGACTACTCGGAACGGTAAACGAGCAAAGGCAGGGTATCACTATGATAGTGGTATCCTGCCTTTTGCTTTGCGGAATCAAGTTCGCTTTGTGCGAACTTGGTCGTCCCCCTATATGGCGCGTTTGGGAGTAGTCGCTGCGTACGTGCGTACCGGGAGCCTGTACACCTCTGACAAGGTGTAACACACTAGACTTTGTGCCAAAGTCTGTGTGCCAAGGGGTCAAGCCCCTTAGAATCCCTGCGGAGCGTGTACGCACGTACGCAGAAAAATGGCAAAATTTCACTATATCGGGGTGTTCTTTCATGGTGGAGTGTGGTATACTCGGCTTAGCCCAGTAAATCGGAGTTTGACGAGGTAAAAGAATATGAATGGAAAACATCTATTTCTTACATCTGCAGGGTTGACCGATAAGATGAAAGAGAAATTCTTTGATATTATTGGAAAGTGTCCGAAGGATGTGAAAGTGCTTTATATTCCAACAGCTGGCATTGAAACAGATGGTGCAAGAGAGTCGCTTGCAATATGTTTTCATGAACTCTTTCTAATGGGAATTCAGTACGAAAATATATTAGTGTACAATCTGGAATTAATTCTTTCAAAAGACTATCAAAGAACCTATTCTTCGTATGTTACAACCCCGTTTATGCTTACAAGGCTATTAACTTTTGAAGAATTAAACCAATTTGATGCTGTTTTTGTCAGTGGTGGTGATGTATCTGTGCTTTGTCGTGAAATGTCTAGAACTGGTTTTGATAGAATACTTAATAATGCAATTAAAAACGGACTTATATATGTCGGAATCAGTGCAGGAAGTATGTATGCGGCGGGAAATTTAACAGATGGATTACATATTATTGACAATCCTATTATCCCCCATTGGAATGGTTCTGAAACAACAGTATTACCGAACGGCAAAGATGAGATTAAGCTTGCTGATGGAAAAGCTGTTTATGTAGAGGATAATTACATGAGTGTAATATGATGCACATGTAGGATTAGTCAAATTCCAGTTTGCCGTACTCGTTCCAGCAGGGTTTGGGGCAGGCACGCCCCAACAAGAAGCTGTCCCAAAGGGGCAAGAATTTTCAAGAATTGAAAATTTGTGGCCACGGGACGATTCTTGCTCTCACCTTTTTCGCTGCGTTTCGCAATTTTCGCATTTCAATCTGCTCGCAGATTGTTGACAAGCTGCGCTTGACCCGATAATATAAAGGCAAGTCGAATACACGCCAAGGAGGTGCAACCATGACCGCCGTAATCTACGCCCGCTATTCATCCGACAGCCAGCGTGAAGCGTCCATTGAGGGACAGCTGCGCGACTGCAAGGACTACGCCGAGAAGAACGGTATCACCGTGGTCGGCACCTACATCGACCGTGCCTACTCTGCCAAGACGGATGACCGCCCGGACTTCCAGAGGATGATTAAGGACAGCGCAAAGAAAATCTTCGATGTAGTTCTGGTCTGGAAGCTCGACCGCTTTGCCCGGAATCGGTTCGATGCCGTGAACTACAAGTACCAGCTGGAAAAGAACGGTGTCCATCTGGTGTCTGCCATGGAACCCATTTCGCAGGGGCCTGAAGGCATTATGGTGGAGAGTATGCTGATTGGCATGGCGGAATACTATTCCGCCGAACTCGCCCTGAAAGTGGCGCGCGGTGAGCGCGAAAATGCACTCCAATGCAAATACAACGGCGGTGTAGTGCCGCTGGGTTTCACCATTGGCAAGGAGGACAGGCTGTACCATATCGACCCGGAAACGGCTCCCATCGTGCAGGAGATCTTCACCCGGTACGCCGACGGCGAACCGGCTGAGAAGATCGCAGCATCCCTGAACGAGCGCGGCCTGCGTACCCGCACCGGGAAGCCGTTCGTAAAGAACAGCTTCTTCCAGATCTTCCGCAACCGCCGCTACATCGGCGAATACCGCTACAAGGACATTGTGACGCCGGGCGGCATTCCGGCCATTGTTGACCAGGATTTGTTCGACCGGGTGCAGCGGCGTTTCGAGCAGAACAGGATCGCCCACGGTCGGCCTGCAAAAGAGGATGTGAGCTATCTGCTGACCACCAAGCTGTTCTGTGGCAAGTGCGGCACCCTGATGGGTGGCGAAAGCGGCACCAGCCACATGGGAAACACCTACTATTACTACAAGTGCGGCAACGCCAAACGCCACGGCAAGGCGCACTGCGACCTGAAAGCCATCCGCAAGGAGCCTCTGGAGCGGTTCGTGGTGGACACTGCCATTAAGGTGATTTTTAGCGATGAAATCATCGAACAGCTGATAGATTTGGTCATGGAAGCCCAGCAGAAGGAGAACACCCGGCTGCCTGTCCTGAAAGACCAGCTCAGGGACACAGAGAAGCGGCTGGCAAACCTTCTGGAAGCCATTGAACAGGGCATCCTGACCCCGACCACCAAGCAGCGTTTGGACGAGCTGGAAGCCCGGAAAGAAGCCCTGAACACCAGCATTCTGGAAGAAGAGCTGAAAAAGCCCGTCCTGACCCGTGAGTGGATTCGGTTCTGGCTTGAAAAATTCCGCAAGGGTGACGTGGGCAGTACGGAACACCAGCGGCAGATCATTGATACCTTTGTCAACTCGGTCTACGTCTTTGATGACCGGGTCGTACTCAATTTCAACTTCACGGACGATGCCAAGACGGTTACCCGTGAAGAGGTTTTAGGTTCGAGTGCTGTGGACAATGCTCCACCACGAGTCCCCAGACCTTTTGGTCTGGGGACTCGTGGTGGGCGGTACAGGACTCGAACTATTTCTCCCCGGATACAGGCAGAAAACGAACAAAGGCAGGGTACCACCCTGAGGGTGGTATCCTGCCTTTTGAATCTTTGTGTGGAAAACCTGCTTACAGCAGCGGGATGCCTGCCTTGGCGCAGGCTTCGCGGGTGGCTGCGTCCCAGACGCTGGCCTGCACTTCGCCAATGTGGGCGCTGCCCAGCAGCAGCATGCACAGGCGGCTCTGGCCGATGCCGCCGCCGATGGTGTAGGGCAGCTCGCCGTTCAGCACAGCCTTGTGGAAGGGGAGCGTACGGCGGTCGTCGCAGCCTGCGGCGGTGAGCTGGCGGTCCATGCTCTCGGGGCTGACGCGGATGCCCATGCTGCTCAGCTCATAGCTGCACTGCAGCGGGTCATTCCAGAACAGCAGATCGCCGTTCAGATCCCAGTCGTCATAGTCGGGGGCACGGCCGTCATGGGGCTTACCGCTCTTCAGCGGAGCGCCGATCTTCATCAGGAAGGTGGTGCCGTGCTCCTTCACAAAGGCGTTCTCACGCTCCTTCGGGGTCAGGTCCGGGTACTGGTCCTCCAGCTCCTGCGTGGTGATGAAGGTGACGTTGGGGCTGTGCAGCGGCAGCTCCTGCAGCTGGGGGAACATGGCGTGCAGGTTCATCTCGGTGGCGCAGACAGCGGACACGATGGAGCGCACCACGCTCTTG
>OILA01000420.1_pt1 | contig 8909 bp, 7 predicted proteins | sample 1584461 | NCBI WGS metagenome assembly OILA01 (sample SAMN02674697, study PRJEB24791) | human gut metagenome, SKBSTL033 | isolation source: stool | host: Homo sapiens | place: USA
CTCTAAGGTTACAACAGCAGTTCCCTTTTCGTGGCTTACTTCTGCGCTCGCTACTCCGTCTAATGCTTCCAGAGCCTTCTTAACAGCTGCCTCGCAGTGTCCGCACATCATTCCCTCAATTTTCATTGTCTTTGTCATGGTCATATTCTCCTTTTTTGTTTCTGTATTTATTTCTGCCGCAGCAACCACTTTTCCTGCCGGAACAGCTGCTTTGCGGCGGTGTATCCCTGATCCTGTTGGATATCAATCTGCCGGATGGCAGTGGGCTTGAGCTGCTCCGGGAGGTCAAGGAAAACATGCCTGGGATTCCTGTTATTCTGCTGACTGCCAATGATACTGATCTAGACATCGTAGACGGATTGGAGAGAGGCGCTGATGATTACATTACCAAGCCCTTTTCTCTTTCGGTTTTGCGGGCAAGGGTGAATACCCAACTGCGAAAGCAAGCGTCAAACCATAAAAATGTATCGATCCATATTGATCTATTTCACTTTGACTTTGAGGCTATGACCTTTTATGTGGGAGATTCAAAAGTGGAATTGAGTAAAACAGAACAAAAATTACTGCGTCTGCTTGTTGAAAACCGAGGCCGAACCATGACCCGTGGAGACCTTGTCGACCGGATCTGGACAGATGGCGCAGAATATGTGGATGAAAATGCTTTGTCTGTTACGATCAAGCGTCTGAGGGATAAGCTTGGCGCACAGAAATACATTAAAACCATCTACGGAATCGGTTATAGCTGGGTGACAAAAGATGAATAAAACCGGCATTGTGATCATACTGCTGTGTTTTCTGGCGGCGGCAGCTGTTGTGTTATGGGAGCGGAGAAAGGCCAGAAAAACGATGGGAGAAATCGAAAGGATGCTGGACGCCGCCATGACCGGCTCCTTTTCTGAAACCAATTTTGATGAAAGCCAGCTGTCTGCATTGGAAACGAAGTTTGCGCACTATCTTTCCGCCGCAGAAGCATCTTATCGAAATGTAGCGCAGGAAAAAGACAAAATCAAAACCTTGATTGCGGACATCTCCCACCAGACAAAAACGCCGATTGCAAACCTGCTGTTATACAGCGAGCTTTTGATGGAGGAAACTCTGCCTGCATCGGCGAAGGCAAATGTGGAGGCGCTGTACAAACAATCGGAAAAGCTGCGATTTCTGATCGATTCTCTCGTAAAGCTTTCCAGACTGGAAAACGGGATCATTTCACTCTCCCCTCAGCAAGCAGCGCTGCAGCCGCTGCTTGAAAGCGTAGTAGAACAATATGCCGCCAAGGCTTCTGAAAAAGGATTGTCTTTGCAACTGCAAGATACCAATGCTTTTGCTGTATTCGACTTCAAATGGACAGCGGAAGCGCTGGCTAATATCGTAGACAACGCCATCAAATATACAGAGCATGGCACCATTACTATTTCTGCCGTAAGCTATGAAATGTTTGCAAGGATCGATATATCGGATACCGGTTCAGGCATCCCGGAAAGTGAGCAAGCGAAGATATTTGCTCGCTTTTACCGCTCAAATAGTGTGCAGAAACAAGAAGGGGTCGGCATCGGCTTATACCTTGCCCGACAGATCATATCCGGCGAGGGCGGTTATATCAAGGTTGCTTCCGTTCCGGGAAAAGGAAGTACGTTTTCCATATTTCTGCCGAAATAACAACAATTCTATCAAAACTGTTAGATTTCATTTTCCGCCGGAAAGAATGTGGAAAGATTCCTATGCGATAATCTGTATGTATCAAAGGATCATTTCCTTTCATACATACAGATTTTTTCATGGAGGTACTCATTTATGGAAGTTTTACAGGCAAAAAACCTGAAAAAGATTTATGGCTCCGGCAATAACGCAGTTCATGCGTTGGATGGAGTTGATTTAAGTGTAAAGAAGGGCGAATTTGTTGCAATTGTCGGCACATCCGGCTCCGGCAAATCCACGCTGCTGCACATGCTGGGCGGGCTGGATCGCCCTACAAGCGGCACGGTCATGGTGGACGGACAGGATATTTTCTCCCTGAAGGAGGAAGCGCTGACCATCTTCCGCCGCAGGAAAATCGGCTTTGTGTTCCAAGCATATAATCTTGTTCCGGTGCTGAATGTGTATGAAAATATTGTTCTACCCATTGAGCTGGACGGTGGCAAGGTCAATAAGGATTTCGTACAGCAGATTGTACAGACCCTTGGGCTAGATGACCGTCTGGATGCGCTGCCCAATCAGCTCTCAGGCGGTCAACAGCAGCGAGTAGCCATTGCCCGTGCGCTGGCGGCAGCACCCGCTATCATTCTGGCAGATGAACCCACCGGCAATCTGGATTCCAAAACCAGCCAGGATGTATTGAGCCTTTTGAAAGTCACCAGTCAAAAGTTCGCCCAGACAATCGTAATGATCACTCACAACGAAGAAATTGCGCAGATGGCAGACCGCATTATCCGTATCGAAGATGGTCGGATCGTCTCCCAGAACTAACGGGAGGTGGCTACGATGAATGTCAAAAACAGAAAATGTATTCGAAAGCTCAGCTTAAAATCTCTTTATGCGAACCGTCGCCGCAATCTGATCGCCATTTTTGCCATTGCGCTGACAACGCTGCTATTTACGTCCATGTTCACCATTGTCTTGTCGTTGAACGCCAGCTATGAAACCTACCAGTTTCGGCAGGTAGGCGGCTATGCACACGGCACCTTTAAGGATGTTTCCCCCGAGCAGGCGGAACGTATCGCCGCCCACCCGAAGGTAAAGTCTGCGGGGGCACGGAAGGTGATCGGCATCACTGCGGATGGTGTCTTTTCCAAAACGCCGGCAGAGATCAGCTACATGGATGCCAACTGCACCAAATGGAGCTATGCCACCCCTACTACCGGACGGATGCCCGAAAGCGGCAAAGAGGTGACCATGGATACGGCAGCGTTGCAGCTGCTTGGCGTGACGCCGGAACTGGGCGCAGAGGTCACGGTTTCCTATTCCATCACGGACAAGGATCAAACCGCCTTTACTGTAACAGATACCTTTACGCTGGTGGGCTATTGGGACTATGATGAACTAATGCCTGTTCATTACATCAACATCAGCCGTGATTACGCAGATGATATCGAAGCGCAGGCAGTGAAAACAGGTTTACAGCCCTTCCGCACTGACCTGAATGTCATGATGGCTTCCAGTACAAACATTCAAGGGCAGATGGAGCAGGTGGATACCGATCTCGGCTACACATGGGACAGCTATACCGATCCCAACAGCGTCCGGATCGGCGTCAACTGGGGATATACCTCATCCCAGCTGGAGTCGCATCTCGATCCGGAACTTGTGATCGCCATAGCAGCTTTTTTGCTGCTGGTGATTTTCACCGGGTATCTTATCATCTATAACATTTTCCAGATCTCTGTTGCGGGGGATATCCGGTTTTACGGGCTTCTGAAAACCATTGGCACAACGCCCCGGCAGCTCAAACGCATCATTCGCCAGCAGGCACTTCTGCTTTGTCTGATCGGCATTCCGGCAGGGCTGCTGCTGGGCTACGGCATCGGCGCTGTTTTGATGCCTGTTGTCTTGCACTCCATCCAGTTGAATACAGGCATCACCACCATCAGCACTTCGCCTGTGATCTTTGTTGGCTCCGTGCTGTTTGCCCTGCTGACGGTGCTTTTGTCCTGCTCCAAGCCCGGGAAAATGGCAGCCAGGGTTTCTCCGGTGGAGGCTACCAAATATACAGATGCGATGCAGACCAAGAAAAAACAGCGCAGCACCCGGGGAGCGAAGCTCCATCAGATGGCCTTTGCCAATCTGGGACGAAACAAGAAAAAGACGGTGCTGGTGGTGGTGTCTCTGGCACTGTCGGTGACGCTGTTCAATGCACTGTGTGCCTTTGTGGGCGGCTTCAGCATGGAGAAGTATGTATCCTCCATGACCTGCGCCGATTTTATCGTCAGCACGCCCGACTATTTCCGTTACAACCCGGCAGATGAATTCATCACGCCAGAACAGATCGAGGAGATCGCAGCAAACACAAAGGCCAGTCTTTCCGGCACGGGATATGCTGTGCGAAAAATCGCCTACCTGTGGATGACGGAGGATGCTCTGCGGCAGGACTATGCAAGGTACGAAAGCGCCGAGCAGTTGGACAGCCATATGAGCCGTCTGGAGCACCGGGGCAATATGGTGATGGGAGATACCAGAATCGAGGCTCTGGATAACAGTCTGTTTGACAAGCTGCAAGTGTTCGACGGAGATATTTCTCCTATGCTGGAGCCGGACAATAACGCCATTGCCATTGCGGTTTCCTTAGATGACTACGGTAATCTGCCCAATCCTGAATACTACCCCAAGGTGGGAGACACGATCACCGCCACCTATGCGGACGATGTGAAATATATCGACAGCCGCACCGGGGAACTCCGCACCGAAGATACACCGGAGGAGTACCGTCAGAAAAAACTGTATGGAGCCAGAGATGTAGAGTACACGGTCTGCGCCTTGGTAGAACTTCCGAATTCCATGAGTTATCGTTATAGTGGTATTGGATATGACGTAGTTTTGTCTGTGGACACCGCACAGAGGGACAGCGGTGGTGCGGTCGTTCCGATGCTCTACTTGTTCGACACAGCGGACGAAGCTGACGAGGCCGAAGCAGAGCAATATCTATCGAAGCTCACTGCCGGTGAGTTTTCGCCCTTGATGTATGAAAGCAAGGCCACGGCTCGCTCTGAATTTGCTCAGTTCCGGCAGATGTTCCTTCTGATAGGTGGTATCCTCTGTGCTATCATCGGGCTGGTGGGACTCTTAAATTTCTTCAACGCCATGATGACCAGTATTCTTTCCCGCCGCCGTGAATTTGCTGTGCTTCAGGCTGTAGGAATGACGAACCGGCAGCTCAAAACCATGCTGATCTACGAGGGATTGTTTTACGCAATGTCCTCCGTATCGGCGGCCTTTATTCTGTCGCTGGCGGTGGGACCTCTTGCAGGAAAAATGCTGGGCAGTATGTTCTGGTTCTTTGAGTATCGATTCACCATTCTGCCTGTCCTGCTGACAATTCCGGTATTTCTTCTGCTGGGGTGGCTGATTCCTTGCATGATGTATGACAATGCAGCGAAATGCAGTGTTGTAGAGCAATTAAGGGATGCTCAATAACTGTTAAGCAAAAAACGGCCCTCTGCCAAGGAAAAGGCAGCGGGCTGAGTTTTAATCTAAGGGTTTACATTCAGTTACAGTTTTTAGATAAATTTCGGGATCACCGTTCAAGATCAAGTCTGCATATCCAACCGGATCATTGTAGATTAGATAATCCAGTTCTGACCGTTGATACATATTGTCAGCAACCTCATTCTCCACGGCGATGGTATCAATGGCAATCATGCTGCCATCTAAAAATTTCAGTTCCACACAAGCGGTATCCATGTTAAACTCACAAGAAATCAATCTATCCATAAGAAACCTCCATTTTGCGGGATGTTAGATCATCCCAAAATATTTGAATGCTTCTCGGATTGCTTTCTCTTTTTCCTGCGGACACTGGGGCTGTCTGGAATCCTCGGACTTCGGCAGATTATAGTTCTTACCAACCCCAATCCCACATTTTCGTTTAATCTGTGAGATATAGAGGTTGGACACCTTTAACCCGGTATGCTCCAACACATACTCCTTGATCTGCGGATAGGTTGCCCCATCCTGAAATTCGGACATATCCATATCTTCCAAAGAGAACTCAACCCGAATCTTTTTCGAGTCGACCTCACCCTTGGAAAGCAAGACAACCGTCTCGACGTGCTTCGTCCTCGGGAACAGATCCACGGGCTGCACCTTCTCGGCGTGATAGCCGTTCTGCTCCAGCCAGGCGGCATCGCGGGCGGCGGTGGCGGGGTTGCAGCTGACGTAGACCACCCGGCGGGGAGACATGCGCACGACAGCGGAAAGGGTGGCTTCGTCGCAGCCCTTGCGGGGAGGGTCCAGCATTACGATGTCCGGGTGAAGGCCCTCAGCGGCAAGGCGGGTGGCGGCCTGACCGGCATCTGCGCAGAAAAATCGGCTCTTTGCGGCCACATCTGCACCCATGCGGGCAGCGTTAGCCTTGGCACTTTCAATGGCTTCCGGTACGATCTCCACACCGATCAGCTCACGGCAGTGCGCTGCCATGGAAAGACCAATGGTGCCCATGCCGCAGTAGAGGTCCAGCAGCAGGTCGTCCGGGGTAAGCTGAGCATACTGGGCGGCAATGCCGTAAAGCTGCTCGGCAGCAAGGGTATTGACCTGATAGAAGGAAAGCGGGCCAAGCTGCACCGGAACACCGCACAGGGTGTCCTCAATATAGCCCGGGCCGTACAGAGTGTGGGTCTCGGTGCCAAGGATCACGTTGGTGTTTTTAGCATTTACGTTCAGCAGGATCGTGGTGATCTCTGCAAATTGAGCTTTCAGCCGGGTGCAAAGCTCTTCAGCGGAGGGCAGCTTGGCACGGGTGCAGACAAGGCAGACCATGATCTGGCCACTGTGAGCGCCGCGCCGCAGAAAGATATGACGCACAAGGCCCCTGCCGGTCTCCTCGCTGTACGGCTGGATGCCCTTTTCTGCAAAAAAAGCGCACAATGCGTTGCCGATCTCATTCAGCACACCGGGCTGCAGGCGGCAGTCCGGGCAGGGGACGATACGATGGGTGCGCCCGGCGTAGAAGCCGATACAGGGCTTACCGCTTTTGTCCACGCCCACCGGGAACTGCACCTTATTGCGGTAGCGGTTCACTTCCGGCGAACCCACAATGGGCAGAACAGGCACATCCAATCCTCCGATGCGGGCAAAGGCATCGGCAACATTCTCCTGCTTGGCGCGCAGCTCGGCAGCATAGTCCAGATGCCGCAGGCTGCAGCCGCCGCAGGGGCCTGCCACGGCACAATCCACCGGGATACGGTCCGGCGAAGGAGTGAGCACCTCGTCCAGAATACCGAAGGCGTAGCGCTTGCAGTCCTTAACGATGCGCACCCGGGCTTCGTCGCCGGGGGCGGCACCGGGAATAAACACGGTCTCACCGTCTGGGCTGTGTGCTACGCCGCTGCCATCGCTGGAAAGACGCTCTACGCGCAGGGTGAGAACTTGATTTTTCTGTAAGGGCATGAAGGGTCTCCTTTACTGGTGGTCGGGGCCGTCGGCGGGAGCATCAGCCTGCGCCGCAAAATACTTGCTGGGCGGCACGCCCTTGGCGCGCTTGAATACCCGCGAGAAATAGAACTGGTCAAAGAAGCCTACCGACACCGCGACCTCGGCAATGGAAAGGTTGCCTGCGCGCAGCAGCTTGCAGGCTTCGTTGATGCGGTATTCGGTAAGATAATCGATGGGGCTTTTGCCTACGTTCAGCATGAACACGCGGTACAGGTGACTGCGGGAGACACCTACGCTTTTTGCCACATCATCAATGGAAATATCGTGTGAATAATTGAACTGGATGTACTTGATGGCGTTGAGCACATACTGGCTGGAAGAGGAAGCCGTGTGCGGTTTGCCAGCGCTGGTCTCCTTCATCAGAGAAGCGATGAAGAGATAAAGGTAGCCCACCATGGCGGCTTCATCCTGCGGCTGCAGCCCGCGGGAGGAATAAATGTTGGCCAGAGCAGCACGCATCCCATCGGGGTCGTGGGTGTGATGCACCGGCGAGTCGTCGGTGAAGGGGAGCTGCGCGGCCAGTTTGTGGGCACACGCACCGTTGAAGCCTACCCAGCTGTACTCCCAAGGCTGCTGCTCATCGGCAGTATACCGGATCAGCTGGCTTGGCCGGGCAAAAAACAGCTGACCCTGGCTCACTTCCCAGGTGCGTCCGCCCACCTCGAATACGCCCTTGCCGGAAAGTACCAGATGGATCAGGTAATGGTCGCGGATACCCGGCCCCCATGTTTGGCCCGGAGCACAGCGTTCGATGCCGCAATTGAAGATGGAAAGCTCAATATTATTGGTATAATTTTGTTTGAAGGATTGCTTATATACATCTGCCATAGCCGCGTTTCCTCCGCTCTGTCACGTTGCGGGCAGCTTTGTGCCCGATCTTTGGTATAGTATACCACACATCTGCCCGCAAATTCAACAAAAGTACATCTTATTCTTTGAACTGGGTGCCAAAATTCGCGTTTTTTCAGCGTTGGAAATTGAAAAAAACGGTTGGATGCATTACAATAGACGTAACATACCCATCTATCCCAAAGCAGCATATTGAGGGAGGAATCGTTATGGCAAACAGTGCGCAGCTCCGAAATGAGATCGCGGCGGGCAAATGGGACGATAAGCTCCGGGCACTGTATGGCGATGCGGCGCAGGAGATCTGTCGGCAGCGGGCACGCTACTGTGCTGCGCTGGAACAGTTTGAGCTGTACTTTGGGCCGGGCAGGCAGGTGCAGGTTTATTCGGCACCGGGCCGCGCAGAGCTGGGCGGCAACCACACCGACCACCAGCACGGTTATGGCCTTGCGGCGGCTGTCACGCTGGATCTTGTGGCCGTGGCTGCGCACAATACAGACGGCTACGTGCGGGTCAAATCCCGCGGGTTCAACAAGCTGGATGTGATCGACCTGACCGTGGAGGGGCCGCAGGAAGGGGAGAGCACCCACTCGGCCAGCCTGATCCGCGGCATTGCCGAGGGCTTCCGCGCGGCAGGCAAAGCGGTGGGCGGCTTTGATGCATACACGGCCAGTGATGTGCTGCGCGGCAGCGGCCTTTCCAGCTCTGCTGCCTTTGAAATGGGCATGGCTGCCATCTGGAACGGAGAATATGGCTGCGGCTTGGCCCCGGCGGAGCTGGCAAAGATCTGTCAGTATGCGGAGAATGCCTATTTTGGCAAGCCCAGCGGCCTGCTGGATCAGCTGACCAGCGCAGTGGGCGGCATTATCTTTGCGGATTTTGCAGACCCCCGGCAGCCGGTTCTGGAAAAGATCCACGCCGAC
>OILA01000421.1_pt1 | contig 8902 bp, 10 predicted proteins | sample 1584461 | NCBI WGS metagenome assembly OILA01 (sample SAMN02674697, study PRJEB24791) | human gut metagenome, SKBSTL033 | isolation source: stool | host: Homo sapiens | place: USA
GGGTGCTGTTTCTGCTCTGCCGTGTGGGGCGTGACAGCTTGGAAATCGTGGAGCAGAGGGAAGGGTGAAGACGGCAGAAAAACGCTTTGCGTGATTCAGTCACAGAAATCATAAATAGGAAATGTTATCATATAGATACAAGAAACACACCGATAACATTCCGATGGAGGATTTCGATATGAAGGCAAAGTTTTACATCTGCAATCACTGTGGCAACCTCGTCACTACCATCCATAACGCAGGCGTTCCGCTGGTCTGCTGCGGGGAGAAAATGAAAGAGCTGGTTCCCAATACGGTGGAAGCCAGCGGCGAGAAGCATCTGCCGGTGGCAGAGCTTTCCGGCAGTCGTCTCACGGTCACAGTGGGCGCGGTGGAGCACCCCATGGCGGATGTTCACTATATTCAGTGGATTTTTGTGGAGACTGAGAACGGCGGGCAGATCCGCTATCTGAATCCGGGGCAGGCTCCCAACGCGGTGTTTGAACTGGGAAGTGAAAAGCCGGTGGCCGTTTACGCATACTGCAATCTGCATGGGCTCTGGATGACGAAACTCTGATACAATCAATGCAAACGGGGAGTGATTTGATGTCACTCCCTGTTTTTTGATGAGAACTTTATGCGTTTTTTAGGTTCGGAACTGTGTGCAAATAGGGATGAATAAAATGAGCAGGCACACTATATGCGTTTGTTAAACGCCGACAGCGTTCAATTTTTTGCGTGGAATCGTGAAAATGAGGCCTGCAAAAAACGTAGAAAATTTGATATGGGTGCGCTGCAAACTAAGACATATTGATGTTTTTGAAACGAGTTTATAGTGAAATATGTGTAATTCGAGTGCAGATATTCATTCTTGTGAGTTTGTTGTGTGAATTTGTCACGTTCCGCCGCAAAAAAGGACTTGACGGAAAAAATACTCTGTGGTAATTTATGAGCAAATTCGCTTTTGTAAAATAAAGTTGAATTTGAATCCGCATGCATTATCCTGGTATAACAACCATCTGAGGGAAAGACTGACGTTTCTTGCACAGGAATTAGAAAAGATTACGGCGGACCTCCCGGTATGGGGATAGGAAAAGCAAAATCCTCTTTTTCAATGCCCAAAAGCGTGGTAGAATAGGGAAAAGATTCAGTATCTGAAAAACGGAGCGCGCAACAATGAAGATTCTGGTCAGCGCCTGCCTGCTGGGCGAAAACTGCAAATACAGCGGCGGAAACAATTACAATCAGGCGGTCTGTGATTTTGCGCGGGGGCATCAGGTGGTTCCGGTCTGCCCGGAGGTTTTGGGCGGCCTGCCCACACCGCGGTGCCCGGCGGAAATCGTGCAGGGTGTTGTCACGAACAAAGAGGGCATCAATGTGGACCGGGAGTTCCGGGCAGGTGCAGCGAAAGCCCTTGCCATCGCAAAAGAAAATGGGGTGGAGCTTGCCATCCTGCAATCCCGCAGCCCCAGCTGCGGCGTGAAGAAAATTTACGATGGAACGTTTTCCGGGACAAAGATTCCCGGACAGGGCGTTTTTGCCAAGATGCTGATGGACGAAGGCATCCGTGTTCTGGATGCCGGTGAATTGCCTAAAATTATCTTGAAAAATGAGGACGGAAAATGTCAATCAGACTGATTTGCAGCGATATTGACGGTACGCTGCTGCAATACGGCAGGAAAGGGCTGGAAGGCGAGATCTTTGAACAGATACGGGAGCTGCATCGGCGCGGTATTTTGTTCTGCCCGGCATCCGGCCGGCAGTATACCAGCCTGCGCAAGCTCTTTGCACCGGTGGCAGACTGCTGTGTGTTTCTTTGTGAGAACGGCGGCGTGATCTATAAAGACGAACAGTGCATCGCCAAGAACCCGATGCCGCGCGCGCTGGCCGAAGAAATCGCCAACGACCTGTGGACCCGCAGCGACGGGCAGGGCGAAGTGATGCTTTCCGGCCAGAATACTGCATACCTGATGGAGCGGGGTCTGGGAATGCTCAAGCGTATTCAGTTCATCGGGAACAATTATCAAATCATCCATGACCCTTCCGAGGTGCCGGAGGAGATCACAAAAGTATCGGTGTATCTGCACGAAGGCGTAGAATCTTACACGGAACGGTTTGTCCCACGATGGAAAGAGGCGAACTGCGCTGTGGCAGGGCCGTACTGGATCGACACCACCTTTGCCAACAAGGGCATCGGTGTGCGCAGCATCTGCAAGACTCTGGACATCGCCCTTGCCGATGTGATGGCTTTTGGTGACAATTATAACGATGTGTCGATGCTGGACATTGTGGGTGTGCCCTACATTATGGATGGTGCCGCCGCACCGCTGCGGGAAAAGTACCCGAACCATACACCCCGCCCAGAGGATGTGCTGCGGGAGTTCTTGAAGCAGAACTGAATTTTGCGCGCATGTGTGCAAAATTCAAAATGATACGATATAAGGAAATATTTTGACATGACGAAAGTGCTTTTCATCTGCCATGGGAACATTTGCCGCAGCCCAATGGCCGAATTTGTAATGAAAGACTTGGTGGCCAAAGCCGGGCTTTCCGACCAGTTTGAAATCGCATCCGCCGCCACCAGCACCGAGGAGATCGGCAACCCGGTCTATCCGCCCACCCGGCGGAAGCTGGCCGAGCACGGCATCTCCTGCGAGGGTAAAACCGCCCGACAGATGACCCGGAGAGATTACGAAACCTACGATTACCTGATCGCCATGGATCACAACAACCTGCGCAATATGGCGCGCTTTGTGGGCGGCGACCCGGAGCATAAAGTGTCTCTGCTGATGGATCATACCCGTCGCCCCGGCGATGTGGCCGACCCGTGGTATACCGGGGATTTTGAGGCTACCTGGCAGGATGTGCTGGAAGGTTGCACGGCTCTGCTGGAAGAACTACGCTGACAGGAGAATTTTATGACAGAGCGTTATTGTGAGGGTGAACGGTTTGCTGACCTGTCGTTCACCGAGGAGGCTTTTGAGGATTGCGACTTTACCGATTGCGTATTTGCGGATTGCTCTTTTACCAAGTGCGAACTGGATCATACCACGCTGAACGAGTGCAAATTCGTGCGGTGTGAGATCACAGGTCTGCGCAGCACGCATTCTTCGGTGCAGTCGCTGGATTTTGAGGACTGCCGCCTGAATGAAATTGAGTGGGCACCGCTGATGTCCAACGGTGCCTTCCCGGACCCTATCCACACGCTGAAAGAGTGCAGTCTGAAATATAACACTTTCACCGAAATGAACTTTAACCGCTTCGACTTTTCGGACGGCAACGAAATTGTCGGCTCCATGTTTGCCAAATGCGAGATGCAGCTGGCGAATTTCAAGGGTGTAGAACTTCACGAAACGGAGTTCTACCAGTGTGATCTGCGCAAGGCGGATTTCCGGGATGCTACAGGCTATAAGGTGGACATTCTGGGCAGCCGCCTGAAGGATGCGAAATTTTCGCTGCCGGAAGCGGTGAATCTGTTGGCAGATTTGAAGATCAAGCTGTCGTAAGAAGGAGAGAAAATGCGTCAACTCATCATTGCCCGAAAAGACCTGCAGATGTCTCCCGGTAAGCTGGCGGCGCAGTGCTGCCACGCTTCGCTGGCGTTCCTCACCGACCCCATCGGCATGGGACAGGGCGTGGAACCCATCGAGAAAGACGGAGAAATTACCGGCTATCGGGCAGAAATCATGTTGGAGAAAGCAACCTATGAAGAATGGTTCGATGGCTCTTTTACCAAAACTATCTGCGGGGCAAAGAACCGCAATCAACTGCTGAAAGCAAAGACCATTGCCGAGGAATTGGGACTGGTGGAAAACAAAGACTTCTTCCTTATCCGGGATGCCTGCCACACCGAGCTGGAACCGGAAGAATTTGATGAAAACGGAGAAGGCATGACCCTGACCTGCATCGGCTTCCGCCCGCTGCCGGATGAAATTGCACACCAGATCAGCCATAAGTTCCATTTGTATTGATAGAATTCCTTTATTTTATAAGCATTTTCCGCAATCGCTGCAGCCGTTGCAGATCAACTTGCTGCCGCAGGTCTCGCAGTTTGCGCGGAAATGAGGCACATAGAGATCTTCCTGCGGGATGGGGTAACCCCAGTCGTCCACGAGGTCAAAATGAATGGGCCTGCCCTGAAAATTCATGCCGGATTTACAGGCCATTCGGCTTTGCAGCTGCTTGTTTGGCAGGTGGTAGCGCCTGCCGTCCTTGATGAACACGGTGCCGGTCTCGATAAAGCAGAAGGTCACATTGGCATCCACGCATTCCTGCCGGAGAGACTTGACCCAATCAAAATTGCAGGGGCGGGCACCATCGTAGTTTTCGCCGCCGCAGATGACCTGCTCGATTTGCCCGGCGGTAAGGTACTGCCGGATGCTTACTGGCCCGATGAAGGGCGCGCACATGATGCCCTTGTGCTTGAAGGGCAGGTCAAACAGGATGGGAATGCGCTCATCGGCGCGGCGCTGATTCTCGCAGGTGACGTTGAAAAAGATGTTGTCCCAACCGCTGCCCCAGTCCGGCGGCAGGCACTCCCGTACCCGCTGCGGCCGTTTGGTGAGCAGAAAAAACACCACATCGCTGCGCTGGCGCATGATGTCCCACGCCTCAGCCCGCCACGGGTCGGCTTCTTCCAAGAAGAAATCCGAGGTCATGCAGACCCGGATCTGCTCACCACTCTGGATTTTGTAGTGTCCGGTGCGGTCTTTCTGGAGCGGGTAGGAAAAGCCGCTTTTCGTTTTGTAGATCTCGGCTCCGTTCTGGTCCCGCATCCGGTCGAGAAAATACATGTAGCAGTTCTGGCAGCCCTCGCTGCACTTGACGCAGCCGTGCCATGGATTCCAGATGTCGTGCAGGAAGCTCACCTTCTTTCTGTACCTATTATAATAGCTGCGCGGACAGGAAACAAGAGCACCCCTTGCACCGCCCCATCGGATGTGATAAGATTAAATAAAATTTAATAACGCTTTGTATGAAAACAACTTTAGATAGAATTCCAGGATGATACAATAGAAGGGAATTTGACTATGGCACGATATAGCGTGAATAATTATACGGTGGATGTGCTTTTGGCGGATATAAAATCCGGTAATATTGCGATTCCGGAAATGCAACGTCCATTTGTATGGGACGCAACGCAAGTGCGTGATTTGATGGATTCGCTCTATAAGGGCTTTCCGGTCGGATATATTATCGTATGGCAAAATCCAAGTGTAAAGTTGAAAGACGGAACAGTTGCAATAGGGAAAAAAGTTCTGATCGACGGGCAACAGCGTATTACTGCTATGGCGGCTGCAATTGTGGGACAGGAGGTTTTAGACAGCCACTATAAATGGAAACGGGTCTGTATTGCGTTTAACCCCATTGACGAAATATTTGAAGTGGCAAATTCCGCAAATCAAAAAAGCAGTAAATGGATTCCGGATATTGCAAAAGTGCTGGATGTGTCCTTTGGTTCTTTTTCTTTTGTGATGGAATATTGCCAGAAAAACGGAATTATGGACAAAGCACAGGAAATCAATGACACAATCAATCGGTTGAGGGCAATACAAAATAATAGCATTGGTGTTATTACGCTGGCAGAAGATTTGGATATTGACAGTGTAACGGAAATTTTTATTCGAATCAATTCTAAGGGTGTGGTTCTGTCGCAAGCAGATTTTGCAATGTCTAAGATTTCTTCGAATGAAATATATAATGGAAATGTGACCCGAAAAACAATTGATTACTTCTGTCATTTGTTGGAGTCTCCGGAGGATTTGAAAGAAATCAAGAAAAATGATGCTGAATTTGCGGCGAGACCGGAATTTGAAGCTATAAAGTGGGCAGCTGCAAAGAATGCACCGATTTATCGCACATGTTATACGGATATTCTTCGTGTTGCATTTACATATAAATTCAAGCGAGGAAAGCTAGCAGATTTGGTTAGCTTGCTTTCAGGTCGAGATTTTGAAACGCGTGAATTTAAGATCGAAATAGAAGAAAGGTCGTTCAATCAATTACATGAGGCAGTTCTGCAAGCGGTGAATCAGACAAATTACGAACGGTATTTGATGATTGTGCGCTCAGCGGGAATTGTGAAAAAATCGCTGATTCGTTCACAAAATGTTTTGAACTTTGGCTATGCGCTTTTTCTTGCACTTCGTGAGCGAAAAGTGGATAGTAATCAAATTGAAAAGATTGTACGCAAGTGGCTGGCTTTGTCTATTTTGACGGGAAGATATTCTTCTGGCTCGCCAGAGTCTGCATTTGATTACGACATTAAGAAATTCTTTGCTTATGATGATCCGATGCAGTACCTGAATATCACAGAGGCAGGCGAATTATCTGAGGCGTACTGGAAGGTAAATCTTGTTCAACGGCTGAACACATCGGTTGCGAGCAGTCCATATTTTAATATGTTCCTTGTGGCACAGGTCAAGGCACACGATAAAGGCTTTTTGTCGATGGAAATTGATATTGAGTCCATGTTGGAAAACAGAGGCGATATTCACCATTTGTTCCCGAAAAATTACTTGATAAAAAATGGAATTGTGCAAGCACAATACAATCAAATTGCGAATTATGCTTTTATTCAACAGGAAATCAACATTAAAATTAAAGATAGTTCGCCAGCCCACTATATGACTGAAGTGATAGGGCAATGCAATACGAAAAAGCCTGTTTATGGTGGAATCATAGAACAAGATAGGCTGGCTGAAAATCTTAAACAGAATTGTATTCCAGACGGATTTGAAAGCATGGAGATTGGCGACTATCAGGATTTTCTACAAAGGCGTCGGGAACTGATGGCCGAGAAAATACATCAATACTATGATTCTCTCTGATTTCAAAGGCGAAACTTGATGTAAAGGGATGGATGATATGCCGTTTCTGATGATCCGCAATGACATCACCAAAGTGGCGGCGGATGCCATTGTCAACCCGGCCAACCGGAACCTTTTGCAGGGCAGCGGCACCAGCCGCGCCATCTATCAGGCGGCAGGGGAGCAGGAGCTGACCGCCGCCTGTGAAGCCATCGGCCGCTGCGATTTGGGCAGAGCCGTGTGTACCCCGGCGTTCGGTCTGCCCGCAAAATATGTTTTCCATGCAGTCTGCCCGGCGTGGCACGGCGGCGGGTTCGGCGAAGCAGAACAATTAGCCAGTGCCTACCACTCGGCACTGAAATTAGCCGCAGAGTACCACTGCGAGAGCGTGGCTTTCCCGCTGCTGTCCAGCGGAAACTATGGCTACCCCAAAGAACAGGCCTTCCGCATTGCGGTGGACACCATCACACAGTACGTCATGGAGCACGACCTGACCGTGTATCTGGTGCTTTACGACCGGGACTCGCTGGCCGTGAGCCGGAAGCTGTTCGCCTCGGTGGAGGAGTACATTGACGACCACTATGTAGCACAGAACGATGAAAGCTACGGATTTGGCCGTCGGCGCAGGGAATTGTCAGAGCGGCGGAGGCTTCTGGAAGAAGATACCGCACTGCCAATGCTGGGTGCAGTTCCGGCACCCGCCGCGGCACCCAGGACAGCCCGCAGTCTGGAAAGCCTGATGGACAACCTTGGCGAGAGCTTCACCACCCGACTGCTGCGGCTCATTGATGAGCGGGGGCTGAAAGACTCCACCGTGTACAAGCAGTCCAACATCTCCCGGCAGCATTTCTCCAAAATTCAGTGCAATCGCGACTACAACCCCAAAAAGAAAACGGTGCTGGCCTTTGCGGTTGGGCTGCACCTGTCCGAAGATGAAACCATCGACCTGCTCAAAAGCGCAGGCTATGCCTTCTCCGACGGCTCCAAACGGGACTGGATCGTGCGGTACTGTCTGGAACAGAAAATTTATAATATCAATCAGGTCAACACCCTTTTGTTCCAATGGGATCAGGAGTTGTTGGGTGCGTGATTTGTCGCCTGCCCGTTGACCTTTTGCCCTCCGGTTTGTGGTATCCTTTTGCCAACGAAAGCGATCATAGGTAAGGGAGGAAACAGCCATGTTAGGAGCAATCTTGGGTGACATCGTGGGCAGTCCCTATGAATTTGACCACAACAATTACAAGCACAAGGATTTTCCGCTGCTGAGCGAGAAATCGCACTTCACCGATGATACGGTCATGACCGTTGCGGTGGCAGTTGGTCTGATTGACGGAAAGGGTCTGCCGGAGAGAACATTTTGTGCAGTGCAGCATGAAATGCGGTTCTGGGGCCGTGAATATCCCCATGCCGGTTACGGCGGGATGTTCCGCCGGTGGCTGCACGCAGAAAATCCGAAGCCCTATGGTAGTTTCGGCAACGGCTCGGCTATGCGGGTGTCGGCAGCGGGCTGGCTGTTCGATACGCTGGACAAAACGCTGGAAATGGCAAAAGTGACCGCTGAAGTCACCCACAACCACCCGGAGGGCATCAAAGGCGCGCAGGCCACGGCGGCAGTGATTTTTCTGGCCCGTACCGGCCACGGCAAGCCGGAAATCAAACAATATGTGGAGCAGACCTTCGGTTATGACCTGAACCGTACCTGCGATGAAATTCGGCCGACCTATCATCATGTGGAGACCTGTCAGCAGACCGTGCCGGAAGCAATCATTGCTTTTCTGGAAAGCGTCAGTTTTGAGGATGCACTTCGCAATGCGGTCTCTCTGGGCGGCGACAGCGACACCCTTGCCTGCATCACCGGCGGCATTGCCGAAGCTTTTTACGGGATGCCGCAGGAACTGCGGGACGAGACTTTGAAACGTCTGCCGGAGGATATCCGGGAAGCATATGAACTGTTGTGCTTCATGATTGCCAAGATGATATAAAATGCGATGATGCGACTGAATTTTGAAAAGATTGCATAGGATTTTATAAAAGTATTATTCTTTTATGAATTTTAGCGCTCTTTTATTGACACTGCTAATTAACGGTGCTATAACAGTGGCGTGCTCAGGAGG
>OILA01000424.1_pt1 | contig 8828 bp, 8 predicted proteins | sample 1584461 | NCBI WGS metagenome assembly OILA01 (sample SAMN02674697, study PRJEB24791) | human gut metagenome, SKBSTL033 | isolation source: stool | host: Homo sapiens | place: USA
GCCCGCTGCTGCGAGAATTATCTGCAACTGCCCCAGATTGATGTTTGGCAGGTTAATGATAGAGTATCGCATCTGAAACGATGTTTTTAAGCAATCCGTCCCGAACGCTGCATCTAAAATCAGAATGTGTACCGTGATCCCGACAAGGAAAGTAACAACGAAAAGTGTAAATGCCGCCAGAATTTTGGTAATTGCTAATTGTTTACGCCCGTATTTGGTGGTTCGCAGGATGCTGTCACCGCCCGTTTGATATTCTCCGGCAAAAGTAGGAGCTGCGATTGCCACACACAAAATAGCAAGGAGCAAAATATAAAGCTCAATATAATCAAATGCATCTTTAGAAATTCCAGAATGAAGATAAAATGGCGTATCAAGTTCTGAATATTTTTCAAGAGCTTTCTGTTGTGCGGTTTCGTTTTCTCTTTGCTCATTCCGCATGACATCCTGTAAATGTTCTGCGCACTTTTCATAATAGGCTCCGTCAATGTCATTCGGGTCAATATCCATTAAATCAGCACCAATGCCTGTTAATGGATCAGCAAACGCTTCGGACAGACCCATCAGCAAGTGACGGAACGGGACGATTTTTTCAATATATACAGCCAGAGGAAAGCCCTCTTCCTCGACTGGCCCATATTCTCGAACGCAGCTTTGATAAGTTTCCAAAGCCGATTTGATCCTATCCGGGGTCACTTCACCAGCGGATGTTTTATATAAATCTTGTTTGTACTTGATCGCTGCCAAGCCGTTTAATTCTGTAACCGTGCCATCTTTGTTTGGACGGTTAATACCCTCAAATGAAATAGGCAGGTATGCCATGGCTACGGAAAGCAAAAGTGCGATTGCAAGTAAAATCAGGGTGCGCCGTGACTTCAAAATACGTTTTATTTCAAGTCTAAAGAGTCGCATATTATCTGTCCTCCTTTTCCAAGTCTGTCTGCGGAAACAACCACAGATACAGGTCTTCCAATCGTGGTTCCGTTGTAACAGATCCATCAATTTCCGAGTGTTCGGACAGATAACGAATAGAAACCTGATTGTGATCTTCGCCTCGCTGATTGATAATGTGCAGCCGCATTTCACATTCCGGCAGCTTTGAGGCCGGAATTGTGCAATTCCAAACCTTGCCCTCAATCTGCTTGACAAGTTCTGCGGTAGTTCCGACATCAACAATTTCTCCGGCTTTCATAATTGCGTTGCGCGTAGAAATATATTCTATGTCAGATACGATATGGGTGGAAATCAACACGATTCGATCATGCGAAAACTCGGAAATGAAATTCCGCAGACGCACGCGCTCTCCGGGATCGAGTCCTGCTGTCGGTTCGTCCATGACAAGTATCTCCGGGTCGTTCAACATAGCCTGCGCAATACCAACACGACGCTTCATGCCGCCTGACAGATTGGAGATTTTTTTCTTTTTCACATCGGAGAGCGAAAGAATGTCCAACAAATGATTGATCTTTTTGGTAGTTGCCATTGTGGGAATATCTTTCAGCGCAGCCACATACCCCAAATAATCTTTGACCGTAAAATCCCGGTGATACCCAAAGTCCTGCGGCAGAAAGCCAAACTTGCTTCGGTAAACTTCACCCAACTCTCGAATGTTTTTTCCGTCATAGTAAACTGCTCCGCTGGTTGGTGTCATAATATCGGCAATCATGCGCATGAGCGTGGTTTTCCCTGCACCATTCGCTCCCAAAAGTCCCCAAATGCCGGGAGTCAATGTCAGATTGACATCATTTACTGCTGTTTTGTCTTTGAACTGCTTGCTTAAATGCTCTATTTTCAGTTCCATGCTTACACTCCTTTCTTTTGCTTCAGCTGAACAATAAAAAGCCCTTGTTCGATATCATTGTACCGAACAAAGGCTTTTCAATCTCAAAAATCACACGCTTAAATTCCTAAGTAATTCCTAAGATCACATTCTTATTTTCCTAAGCGGAAAGGGGTAATGTAATCACAAAGTCTATGGTTTCGTTTTGACTGGATGCAGTAATCTTTCCACCATGTAAATGTATAATTTCTTCCGCAATAGAAAGGCCAAGTCCCGCACCACCTGTATTAGAAAGCCGAGCATCATCCAAGCGATTGAATTTTTCAAATATACTGTTAAGCTGTTCCTGTGGAATTGTTTTTCCACGATTTTCAAAAGTGATCTGAATATCATGCTCTAACCGTTTGGCGGATATAGTGATCTCTGTCTGCGGGTAGCTATATGACGCTGCATTTCGTAAAAGGTTACTGAAAACTCTCGCCAGCTTTTCGGGATCAGCGTTCACAGATAAGTTGTCCTCCGCAGTAAATACCGCCGTGTTGCCATTTGCAGAGAGTGTCGGGTATATTTCATCTATTACCTGCGCAATCAAACAATGTAAATCTACATTTTCTTTTTTGATAATGACCGTATGTGCATTGTATTTAGTAATTTCAAAAAGCTCATTGATAAGTCTTTCAAGACGCTCTGCTTTGTCCAACGCGACCTTTACATACTTTTCCTTTTGCTGCTCAGGCATATCAGGGGCTTCATGGAGCAGGCTCAAATAGCCGATTACCGTTGTGAGAGGGGTGCGTATATCATGTGCCAGATACATAACAATTTCATTTTTCTTTTCTTCTGCCTGCTTTGCAGCCCGTTTGCTCAACAGAACAGACATTTTGATTTGATTGAGTTGTGCCTCCAATTCTTTCAGTGGGTCAGACAATGATACGGTATGATTGTTCTGCTCATAGACCGTTTGGGTCGCATCAATTACTTCATCCAGATAGCCCCACGGCTTTTTCCAATAGTAATTGAAAATACATACAAAGCCGATCATCAGATACAAAATAAAAAGCAGATCGAGCCGCCGGTAGAGCCATGCAAAAATACCGTTGTCAAATTTTGAAAAGATGTAGTCCAAGATAAGGGTCAAACCATATCCAACAACGGTATAAACCAGCAATGATAAGTATAAGCGCACTTTAAGGCGCTTTTCTGTTGTCATTTCTTTCTTCGACATGAGAATACACCTCCTACCGATTAGCAAACAGAAGAAGGCCAAGTAGGCCAATCACGACAACACTTACTATGCCTGCCAGAATGGAAAACAGTCTGTTTGCTTTTATTCTATTTCCGATTAACCGGGCTGCCATCGAATATACAGCAAGCCCCAAAAGACCACCTGCCGTATTTGTAAGTACATCAGTAATATCAGAACGTCCGACTGCTAAGATATACTGCATAGTTTCCAATAAAAAACTTGTTCCAGCAATCAGCATGAACTTCACATATAATTTTGTTCTTGGCAGAAGCATTTGAAGATAAATGCCCATAGGAACAAAAATCAAGAAGTTTTCGAGTACCTCTGTTAAGTGAAATGCTGCGCCAACTTCTTTGTCATAGTGAAAAGGAATAAGGTTTATACTTCTTACTTTATCCAGATCACTGATTGAAAACTGTAGTTTGAACAGTATGATCCAAACCAGAAGTGCCAGATAAATTAAGAATAAAATAGTTGCCAAACAATTTGATTTTCTCTTCATAGCGTTCTCCTTTCGATTAAATTTTGTAGCCAACACCCCAAATCGTTTTAATATACTGCGGAGTATCGGAAGTATCGTTCAGTTTCTCGCGCAGGTGCCGGATATGCACAGTAATTGTGCTGCTGTTTTTAGAGTAGTATTCATCTTTCCAAACCGCATGAAACAGTTCCTCAATGCTTACAACATTTCCAGCACTTGACAAAAGGACGTGGAGAATAGAAAATTCTGTCGGGGTTAGAGAAACAGGTTCCCCGTCTAACAGACATTCATGGGTCTGCACATTCAAGCACAATTTGTTATAGGAAAGTTCCGATGGAATTTTCTCTGTGATGATACCGGGTGAATATTTCTTGTAACGTCTTAACTGCGCTTTCACTCTGGCAATTACTTCAAGTGGGCGAAAAGGTTTTGTCACATAATCGTCCGCTCCCAATGTCAGCCCCGTTATTTTATCCGTTTCCTCAATTTTAGCCGTTAGCATTATGATTGGATAAGTGTATTTCTTTCGGATAAGCTGGCAAAGTGAAAAACCGTTCATATCCGGGAGCATAATATCCAGAATGGCAAGATCAATGTCGCCGCTTTCAATACACGACATGGCATCCGTTGCGCAGTAAAACTTATACACGATATAGTTTTCGTTTTTTAAGTAGACTTCCAACAAGTCTGCAATATCCTGTTCATCATCTATAATCAGTATCTTTTCAGACATATTTTTAACTCCTTTTTCTCATATCCGATTAAGTATAACAAATATAACCACTATATTCACAATGGATTGCATGAGAAATTATTAAGATTTTCCTTATGTTCTTTTTAGCCGTCCATCAACAGGCTTTTCAGCGTCCTTTGGTATCAACCACATATACCCAAGTTTAGATGCACCCGGTATTCGGTTTTCTTTACAAAGTATCTGTACTCGCCTTTCTGAAATACCCCATTTTTCCGCTGCCTGCGGTGCAGACATATATTCCATAGCTTCATCTATCCCTTCTAAATATGGTTTCAGCATGATTATACTCGGATAACCGAACAATAGCAAGATATGAATTGTGAGTTAGGGCTACTATGTAAATGTATCTCAATTCTATAGTTTTATACATTTTAAACATCCGGCACTCCCGGAGGGTGTGCCAAAAACAACCTTAGCAAGCATTGCCTGTGTCATGACACAGGCGAAATTCCCCACACTCTCTTATCGTCTGTTCGGATCAATTTCCATAGGGAAGTATCCCTAACCCTCTTTTATTTTTTCTTCGATTTTCCCGTGGAATACCTTGACCTTTCCTGCCGCTTTTGCTACAATTTGTTGTGGATAGTTATACCCAAAACTGAATAAAACCTGAAACGAACTGTTGTAAAAATCGAACATTTTACAGCAGTTTTTTTGTACCCTAAATCAGAAAGGAAGTGGCAGAAATGGCAAAGTGAAACCGCACTAATCCAGTGTAATTTTATCTCAGCGATGATGAGCAGTACATCCTCAATACCAAATTCAAAGCATCCGGCATGAAGAGTATGTCTGCGTTCCTGTGCAAGCTGATCTTATATGGATATGTGTATGATGTTGATTACAGTTACCTGCGAAATTATAATACGGAGTTGGGACGTATCAGCTCCAATTTAAACCAGATTGCAAAGAGGGTAAACAGCACCGGAAACATTTATCAAGAGGACATAGATGAAGTAAAGGAGTTGATGAATGAGGTATTTGTCCCATATTACTTCTGGCACTGTCAATCAATTTTTTTGATTTATCAAATAAATTTTGAAATTCGTTACTTTCTATTATTTCTGATTTCTCTCACTAGGGATATCAAAAATCGGTCGCCTTTTTTGTTTAATGTTTAATGTTCTTTCCTAGTTACTATTCTAAATCGGCTATATATTAAGAGGTTTTCTCTTTCAGAGCAAGTTTCGCCTTGGCTGCCAGAAACCCGGTTTCCGGATTTTGTCAACAGGCAACTTGATGGGGATTTTGCTCCCCATACCCTCAACACAATCAAAAATTGTTCTATTGGTTCCCATTCGCATGGTCACAGCGTAATAAGCTTTTATTACTTGGCTTTCACTATGAACTGTGAAATTTATAAGGAATCCAACGATATTAGCGGAAAGGATAAAAATAGATGGCAAGACCAAAAAAAGAAACTGAAAAGTATCGTAATCATCGTATTACTATTCGATTCACAGATCTCGAATATTCAATTATTGAAACTGCAGCCAGACAAGCCAATATGTCTCTGGCCGCTTATGTGAGAACACAAGTTTTAAAAGGACAGGTACACACCAAAATCGAAATTGTTGCTGATGTTCCTGAAATAAAGGAACTGCTTGCAGAATTCGGAAAGATAGGCAGCAACCTCAATCAGATTGCAAAATATTTTAATCAGGGTGGGGTTCTTTCACAGGAAATGCGTGGTGAAATAAATAAACGACTTCGGGATTTATATGAAATGAAATATAAAGTAATGAAAATGGCAGGTGATTTTCGTGGCAATACTGAAACATATCGCAAGTAAAAATTCAGACTATGGAGAAGCTGAACGCTACTTAATTTTTCAACATGATGAATATACGCAGAAACCGGTCCTTGATGAAAATGGTCATATGATCATTCGTGAAGAATACTATCTTGATGGTGTAAACTGCGATCCGTTTACCTTTGCAGCGGAATGTCAGGAAACAAATGCTTATTTCCATAAGAACCAGTCTTTCAATGAAATCAAATCGCATCATTATATCATCAGCTTCGATCCAAAGGACCAGGATGAACATGGATTGACAGGGGAACAGGCACAGAAACTTGGCGTGGAATATGCCAGAGAAAATTTTCCCGGACACCAGGCTCTTGTCTGCACCCACACTGATGGTCATAATGGCAGTGGAAATATTCATGTGCATATTGTAATCAACAGTGTGCGAAAATATGATACAGAGCCACAGCCCTATATGGAATTTGACCGGGATTCAAAAGCCGGCTATAAACATCATCTTTCTGACAGATACAGAATCTACTTAAAGCAAAAAGTTATGGATATGTGCCGTTCCAATGGACTAAGCCAGATAGATCTTCTGACACCCGCAGAAAAGAAAATATCCGAAAAAGAATACTGGACAAAACGCAGAGGTCAAAAAAAGCTCGATGAACACAATGCAGAACTGAAAAAGAAAGGACTTACTCCAAGACAGACAACATTTCAAACGGAGAAGCAGTATCTTCGTGACGCGATTGATACGGTTGCTTCACAGGCGACATCACAGGAAGAATTTTCCAGATTACTGTCTGAAAAATATAATATTACATTTAAAGTCAGTCGTGGCAGATACAGCTATCTGCATCCTAATCGTCAAAAATACATCACCGGAAGAAATCTCGGAACTCTTTATGAAGAAAATCATCTTCTGCTGGTATTCCAGGAGAACTCCAACAGGCAACATGCAGAAAAGTCACATTCTACTGACAGCCCAAGACCAGTTACAGATTTTTCAGAACAATCAAAATCGTCAGCTTCTGTCCAAACTGACGAAACCACACACTCTTTCCTTTTTATAAAATCTGATTTACGACTTGTGACAGATTTGCAGCACTGTATCAAGGCACAGCAAAGTCAGGCATACACGCAAAAAGTAAAGCTGTCTAATCTTAAAATGATGGCTCAAACAGTTGCCTATATACAGGAACATGGTTTCCAGAGAAAGGAAGATTTAGATAGTGCCCTTTCCAATGCCTCGGCTCAAAGCACTGACGCCAGAAATACTCTGAAATCCACAGAAGACACTTTAAAAAGTATAAATAAACAAATTCATTACACTGGACAGTACCTTGCCAATAAATCCATCTATTCCGATTACCGAAAAAGCCGAAATAAAGAAAAATTTTATGACGATCACCGTGCAGAACTCACCCTTTATGAGTCTGCTCTCCGAATACTCAAAGAAAAATCACAGGGAAAAAAGCTACCTACACTAAAAATGTTGCGAGAAAAAAAGAACCATTTAATAGAATTACAGACAGCACAGCGTGATGAGTTTAACGCCCGACGCGAATATGAACGGGAACTTCGTACAGTATGCTCCAATGTAGATATCATTCTTAATCACCCACATATACAGGAATCTCTGCATGAAACATCGCAAGAACATTCTTGTTTCCGTTAAAAATCTCAATGAAAAAATTTCCAAATTATTTTTCACTTTCTCCGTTGACTAAACTCATTTTATCGCATATACTATGAATAGGAAAACAGGCGACATCCTGTTGGTGTGGCTGACACCTAAAATCCGAAACGAAAGCCGAACGTGGATCGGAGAGTTGGCAGGCAACAGAAAAACCTGAAAGCAAAGCCAGACATATGGGCTGGAGAGTTGGCGGACAACAGAAAAATCAGTCTATAAGGGAGATGCACAATGCTACGGCACTGTAATCTCCCTTTAAATATTTTTACAGATTTCAGAGGTCATAACATGGCAAAATATACCAAACAGCAAGCTATTTCCATCATTACAGATTGTGCCATTAAATATAAAGAGAATCTTGACGGATATCAGCTTTTATTTATTTTAAAAGATAAACATAAACATATTTCTTCTCTGGAAGTAAATTTTAATCCATATAATTTTCTCCATCTAACAGGAATAAAATTAGCTGATAAAACTACTGCAACTGATTTCTACAAGCGTTGTTTAAATCATAAATTAAGTCCTGATGATTTTTCCTTTGCCCCTGATGGAACTACGCAATTAAAACTAGAAATTCTGCCACAGCTTATGGTCAAAAATATTTCTGCCAAAATGGTAGGAGATTTCAATGGCTGCAACCCGAAATTATACACTGAAAAATTAACCGGTGGCGTAAAAGCCTGTCTTGGCTTTGTAAAAACTCCTTATTCTGAATATGTACAAGGGTTCATAAACCAACATGCAAAAAGCGGAAGCCGCCAATATATTATAACGCTCCGCCCTCCTATCCAACACTCCGCCCGTCAGATACATTGTAAGCATCAACGCTGCCCTCACAGAAGAGACCGCCAAGCCCGTTATCGCAGCAAATCCCCACAATAGCACAAGCAGCGAGATGTAGCGAATCCACCGGCAACATCCATTCCTGGGGAGAAAAGAAAAAAGAAAAGATAAAAAGCCACAGACGATTGCCACATGAAAGCCGCTTACGGCCAGGATATGTGCTACCCCCGTAGCCGAAAAACGGTTCCGCACCTCCCGGCTCATAGCTTGCCGGTAACCGACAGTAATAGTGGCCAGTACAGATTTTTCTTCATCGGTCAGATTTAGTTTTGCGATCG
>OILA01000436.1_pt1 | contig 8654 bp, 8 predicted proteins | sample 1584461 | NCBI WGS metagenome assembly OILA01 (sample SAMN02674697, study PRJEB24791) | human gut metagenome, SKBSTL033 | isolation source: stool | host: Homo sapiens | place: USA
GCTGTTGCGCCACCGCGATCCCGTGACGCTGCGCCGTGCGGCCAACGCCCTGGCCGCCGCCCTGCGCGAACGGTTCGGGCGACGCGTGCTGGGACCCACGGCCCCGCCCGTCGATCGGGTGCGGGGCGAGTATCTGGCGACCCTGCTGCTGAAGATCGAGGCGGGGGCTTCGCTGGCCCGGGCTCGCGAGGCGGTGCGCGGGATTCTCGATCGGGTGGTCGAAAGTCCCGAATTCAAAGGCGTTACGATTCTCTGCGATGTCGATCCTCAATGATATAAAGGGGCTTTTTCTGCCGCCTGTATGTCCCGTATGCGGCGGCGAGTTGCACGAGGGCGAGGGTGCTTTCTGTATGATGTGCCGTACGTTGGCACCCCAGACCGGATTCTGGCGCCGTGCGGACAATCCGCTGGCCGAGCGGCTGCGCAACGAGTTTCCCATCGTGCAGGCCTCGGCTTTTCTCTGGTTCGTTGCGGGCAGTTCCTGGCAGCGGGCCATTCATGGTTTCAAGTATTACAACCGCTGGCGCACGGCCCGCGACCTGGGTGCCTGGTACGGCGGTAACCTTGCCGACAGCGGACTGTACGGAAGCGTGGACTGTATCGTTCCCGTGCCGCTTCATACCCGGCGGTTGCTGGCCCGGGGGTACAATCAGGCTGCCTATATCGCCGAGGGGATCGCTTCCCGGATGGGAGTGCCGGTGGAGGATCGGGTGGTCAGGCGCCTGCGCAACAACCCGAGCCAGACGACCCGTTCTTCGGCCGGGCGCTGGGAGAACGTACGCGATTTGTTTGCGGTCGCGCGGCCCGGAGCGTTGGCCGGACGGCACGTGCTGCTGGTCGATGACGTAGTGACTACCGGTTCGACGCTGCTTTCCTGCACCGAAGCTCTCCTGCGTGCGGTGCCCGATTGTCGGGTCAGCATTGCCGCGCTGGCTGTTTCGCGCCGCCATTTCGGACTGGACCGGTAATTTCGATCGCGTAGTCTTTGCATTGACAATGAGTCTTTTCGGTCGGATTTTGCTTCGGCCGGGTCCGAACGGGTTTGGCTTGTCACTTACCTTTCGCTATCTTTGTAGAAGATAGGATGCGCCTCGGAAAACTGGGAACAAGTTCCTGTTTTCTCTCGGCTTTCGCTATCTTTGCAGCGCGAAATTTGTGTTTTATAATATTTTTCCGGCGGGGTGCAATGTATCTCGTCGGGCTTTTTTAACTGTCGATTGAGCTATGTTTCGTATCGTTTTGCTGTTGTTTGCCGGAATCGGAGCGGGCTATCTGCTGCGCAACTGGTCGTTTGTGGCCAGGCTGGAGCGGGGAGTATCGCTTGCCGTGTGGGCCCTGCTCTTCGTTTTCGGTGTTACGATCGGTTCCAACCGCGAACTGATCGCCAATTTCGGACGTTTCGGCTGGCAGGCCGCCGTGATCGCCTGCCTTGGCGTCGCCGGGAGTTTCGCGGTGGTATTCGTCGTCCGGCGTTACTTTTTCCGGAAAGGAGGGTGCGATGAGAGATAGTCTGATCGTTTTCGTCTTTTTCGCGGTCGGCGTGGCGCTCGGCTATGCCGATGCCGTCCCGACATGGCTGTTGGATCCCGATCTGCCGATGATTATTCTTTCGGTGATGGTGGTGCTGGTCAGCTTGGGACTCGGGGCCGGCGACAACCTGCACTATATGCTGCGCACGTTCAACTGGCGGATGTTCCTGTTGCCGCTTTGTACGATCGTCGGCACCCTGCTCTTTTCGGCGCTTGGCGTGCTGGTGCTCCGGGGATTCAGCCTGACGGACTGTCTGGCCGTAGGCAGCGGTTTCGGCTACTATTCGCTTTCGTCGGTGCTGATAGCCGACTTGAAGAGCGCGACGCTCGGCGTGCAGGGCGCCGCAGAGCTGGCGACGGTCGCTTTGTTGGCCAACGTCGTGCGCGAGATGATCGCCCTGTTCGGAATGCCGCTGTTCGCCCGCTGGGGTGGTCCGCTGGCCCCGATCTCGGTGTCGGGCGTGACTTCGATGGACGTTTGTCTGCCTTCGATCGCCCGTTATTCGGGCAGCGACCTGGTGCCGCTGGCCATCCTGCACGGCATCGTACTGGAGGTGTGTGTGCCGATTCTGGTCGGTGCCTTTTGCTGACCGAAGGAACCGTAAAAAAGAATCGACAGAAAGCTCCTTTTTATCGACATCTTTCCGGCCCGGGAGAATCCCCTGCCGGGGATCGTTCGGTTGTAAACAGATTTTTCGACAAAACGGGGTCCGGGGCGTTTTGATATGTCGCCCCGTTTGTCTATTTTTGAAAGTTGAAATCCACGTAACGAATGGCTAAAGAATATACCCCCGCTTCGCGCAACCGCGAAGCGTTTGCTGCAATGACCGATACCCCCGGCAACGTGCCTCCGCAGGCCGTCGAACTGGAGGAGGCGGTGCTCGGCGCTCTGATGCTCGAGAAGGATTCGATCATCACCGTGCAGGAGTTCATCACGCCCGAGGCTTTCTATACCGAGGAGCATCGGACGATCTACCGCGCGATCGAGGAGCTCTCGACCGAGCTCAAACCGATCGACCTCTATACGGTCACCGAGCGGCTGAAGGTCCGCAAGGAGTTGCAGAAGGTGGGCGGTGCGTCGTACCTGGCGCAGCTCACGCAGAAGGTGGGCTCGGCGGCCAACGTGGAGTTCCACGCCAAAATCATCGCCCAGAAGTACGTGCAGCGGGAGCTGATCCGCTCCGCGACCGAGATCCAGCGCCGTTCGTACGACGAATCGACCGACGTGACGGAGTTGATCGGCTATGCCGAGAGCGAAATCTTCAAGGTGGCCGAAGGTCACGTCAAGCGTTCGGTACAGTCGTCCAAGGATTTGCTGGCCAAGGCGCTGATGCAGATCGAGGAGGCATCCAAGAACACGTCGGCCTTCAACGGCGTGCCTTCGGGTTTCATGGCCATCGACCGCGTGACGCTCGGCTGGCAGTTGTCTGACCTCATCATCGTAGCGGCACGCCCTTCGATGGGTAAGACCGCCTTCGTGTTGTCGATGGCCCGCAACATGGCCGTCGATCATGAACGTCCGGTGGCGTTCTTCTCGCTCGAGATGTCTTCGGTGCAGTTGATGATGCGCCTTATCATCGCCGAAACGGGTATTCCGGGCAACGATATCAAGAGTGGCCGTCTTACGCCCGAGCAGTGGCGCCACCTGGAGTCGGCGACCAAGCCGCTGGGGGCGGCCCCCCTTTACATCGACGATACGCCGGCGTTGTCGGTCTTCGAGTTCCGCTCGAAGGCCCGGCGTCTGAAGATACACAACGACATCCAGATCATCATCATCGACTATTTGCAGTTGATGACCGGCGGAACGCAGGATTCGAAGGGCAACCGCGAACAGGAGGTGGCTTTCATCTCCCGCACGTTGAAGGCCATCGCCAAGGAGTTGAACGTGCCGATCATCGCCCTCTCGCAGTTGAGCCGTGCTACGGAGCTGCGCGGCGGTTCGAAACGCCCCCAGCTTTCGGACCTGCGCGAATCGGGAGCCATCGAGCAGGACGCCGACATCGTGGCTTTCATCCATCGTCCCGAATATTACGGTATCAATCAGGACGAGAACGGTATGCCGACGGCGGGTATGGCCGAGATCATCATCGCCAAGCACCGTAACGGTGCGGTCACGGATGTCAATCTGCGCTTCCTGAAGGACCAGGCCCGCTTCGCCGATGTGGACGAAACGCTGATGCCGGAGGCGGGCAGCCGCCCTGCGCCGGGGCAGTACGAGGATGTATCGAGCGGTTCCAATTCCGGGCTGGGTGGCTTCGGCGGCGTGCCCGAGGAGTTCCTTACGCCCGGTGTGTCGGGGGCGCCCGTGAACCTGAACGAGGAGGAGCCGTTTTAGCGGAGCCGGCTCCGGTTTCCGCGTCCGGTTTCGCCGCATTCGCGGCGGGGAAGTCGTTCTGGAGTTGCGGGTCCGGAAGTTCGGACCGGGGCTGGAGGAAGATCGCTTGATTGTATAGTGAAAGATCGATAATATGTTCGTCAGTACGTATGCAGGGGCTGTTGCCGGGATCGACGCCGTGAAGGTGACCGTCGAGGTCAATCTCACCGGGGGCGGTCTGGGACTCTATTTGGTCGGACTGCCGGACAACGCCGTCAAGGAGAGCGAGCAGCGTATCCGGGCGGCTTTCGAGAATACCGGTCGCAAGATGTCGGGCCGCAAGGTCGTGGTGAACCTCGCTCCGGCCGATCTGCGCAAGGAGGGGGCGGGTTTCGACCTGCCGATCGCCGTGGGGATTCTCGCCGCGATGTCCGAGGTGAGCGGGGAGTTGCTTCCGACGACGATGTTCGCGGGCGAGCTCTCGCTCGACGGAACGCTGCGGCCCGTACGGGGTGTGCTGCCCCTTGCGGTCAAGGCCCGGGACGAGGGGTTGCGGCGGCTCGTGGTGCCGGCCGAAAACGCCGCTGAAGCGGCGGTCGTGGAGGGGGTCGAAGTGTACGGTCTGCACTCCCTGGGCGAGGTGATCGCCCTGCTGAACGGGGAGCGGAGATTCGATGCGACGGTGCCGGTGGATGCCGAGGCAACTTTGGCGTCGCAGAGTGCCTATGCCGAGGATTTCGCCGACGTGAAAGGACAGACGGCCGTAAAGCGGGCGCTGGAGATCGCGGCGGCCGGAGGACATAACGTGTTGATGATCGGTGCGCCCGGTTCGGGTAAGACGATGCTGGCGCGGCGCATGCCGACGATTCTGCCTCCGCTCAGCGTCGAGGAGGCGTTGGAAACGACCAAGATACACTCCGTGGCCGGGAATATGGCGGCGGGCGGCCTGCTGGCGCGGCGGCCTTTCAGGGCGCCGCACCATACGATTTCGCAGGCGGCGCTGATCGGCGGGGGACAGTCGCCGCGGCCCGGCGAGGTGTCGCTGGCCCACAACGGGGTGCTGTTTCTCGACGAGCTGCCCGAATTCGGACGCAGCGTGCTCGAAGTGCTGCGGCAGCCGCTGGAGGATAAGAAGATCATGGTTTCGCGGGCGAGATACAGCGTGGAATATCCGGCCAATTTCACCCTCGTAGCGGCCATGAATCCCTGTCCCTGCGGGTATTACAACCACCCGACCAAAGAGTGCACCTGCCCGCCGGGTGCGGTGCACCGTTATATGGGACGTATTTCGGGCCCGCTGCTGGACCGCATCGACTTGCAGGTCGAGGTGACGCCGGTGGCTATCGGGGAGATTTCGCAGGTGCGGCCTTCGGAGCCGAGCGCCGCGATCCGCGAGCGGGTGATTCGGGCGCGGGAGGTGCAGGCGGAGCGTTTTCGTGGGGTGCCGGGCGTGCATACGAACGCCATGATGAATGCCAGAATGCTGCGCGAGTTCTGCCCGCTGGATCAGGCGGCGCGGGAGCTGCTCGAACGGGCGATGGTGCGGCTCGATCTTTCCGCCCGTGCCTACGACCGGATCGTGAAGGTGGCCCGCACGATCGCCGATCTGGAGGGGACGGCCGACATCGGTGCGGCGCATCTGGCCGAGGCGATCAACTACCGTTCGCTCGACCGGGGAAGTTGGGGCCGGTAATCGAATGGGGATGTTGCGATGAAGAAGTGGAAACCGGAAAGGAGGGACGGATTGCTGCTGCTGGGCATCGGGCTCGGTGCGGCGGTGGGACTGTTGCGCGGTGCGGTGCTCGCGTGGCTGCCGGTGGGCGTGGCGCTGGGGCTGTGTCTGCGGGGCGGGGCCGGAACCCGCAGCGGAAGCGGTAAGGATTCGTTGAGATATTTCGGATACAAATCAGGAATTTTATGCCGGCGGGGATGCGTCTGCCGAGGCTGGAAACGAAAATAAAATATGAAAAGAGTCATTGTTTCGGGCGGCGGCACGGGCGGTCATATCTATCCTGCCGTGGCTGTGGCCGAAGCGCTCCGACGGCGCTTCGGGGAGGAAGTCGAGATCCTCTTCGTCGGTGCCGAAGGCAAGATGGAGATGGAGAAGGTGCCTGCATTGGGATACCGGATCGTCGGTCTGCCCGTTGCGGGCTTGCAGCGCCGCTTCGATTTGAAAAACCTGGCGGTGCCTTTCAAGGTGCTCAAAAGCATCCGCAAGGCCCGGCGCACCATCCGCGACTTCGGGGCCGATGTGGTCGTCGGTTTCGGAGGGTATGCCAGCGGCCCGGTGCTGTGGGCGGCGCAGCGGATGGGGATTCCGACCGTGATTCAGGAGCAGAACTCCTATGCGGGAGTCACCAACAAGCTGCTGGCCAAGCGTGCCCGCACGATCTGCGTGTCGTATGAGGGGATGGAACGCTTTTTCCCGAAGGAGAAGATCGTGATGACGGGCAACCCTCTGCGGGGACGTTTTTCGAAAGCGGGTGCGGATCGCCGCGAGGCGCTGGCGCATTTCGGCTTCCGGGACGATCTGCCGGTGCTGCTCGTCGTGGGCGGGTCGCTCGGTACGCGGACGCTCAACGAGATGATGAAGGCCTGGGTTCTGCGGCAGGGCGGTGCTTCGCCGGTGCAGGTGATCTGGCAGACGGGCAAATATTACGAGCGGGAGATGCGCGAGTTTCTGGCGCAGCATCCTACGGCGAATATCTGGCAGGGGACATTCATCGACCGCATGGATTACGCTTATGCGGCGGCCGATCTGGTCGTTTCGCGCAGCGGGGCCTGCACGGTGTCGGAACTCTGTCTGGTGGCCAAGCCGACCCTTTTCGTGCCGTCGCCCAACGTGGCGGAAGATCATCAGACCAAGAATGCCCGGGCGTTGGCCGACAAGGGGGCTGCACTGCTGATCCCCGATTCCGAGGCGGTCGCCCGGGTCATGGACGAGGTGGTCGGGCTGTTGAAGGATCCGGCCCGTTTGTCCGAGTTGAGCCGCAATATCGAGGCGCTGGCCATCCCCGATTCCGCCGAGCGGATCGTGAACGAAATCGAAAGACAGTTGCCGCAGTCGAAATAGAGCCGCCGGGAGCGACCGAGCGGGGAAAATGCCTGAGCGGGGCAGGTGAAATCGTCCTGCCGGGTGTAATAAAGAAGAAATCGATCAATGAAAGAGTTTTCCAATGTTTTCGATGAGCGAGGGGAGCGCCGAATCTGTTCGGACTCTGCCGAGCCGGAAAAACAACGAATGCAGTTCAACGTATATTTTCTCGGAATCGGGGGGATCGGCATGAGTGCTCTGGCCCGGTATTTCCTCCACGAAGGCCGAAGGGTGGCGGGGTACGACCGGGTGCGGTCGCATCTCACGGACCAGATCGAGGCCGAAGGAGCAGTTGTTCACTATGAGGAGGATCCGGCGCTGATTCCGGTTGATTTCCGGGATCCGGCCACGACGATCGTGGTCTATACGCCGGCAGTTCCGGCGGATCACGCCGAATTGCGCTGGTTCCGGCAGAACGGGTTCGAGATCGTCAAGCGTTCGCAGATGCTGGGGTACCTTTCGCAGGGGAAATTCGTGATAGCGGTGGCCGGTACGCACGGCAAAACCACGACCACGACGCTCGTGGCATGGCTCAACCACCGGGTGACGGGCGGTGGAAGCGCTTTCCTGGGTGGTATTTCCCGGAATTTTTCGAGTAACCTGGTGCTCGGCCGGGGGCGGCGTCTGGCGGTCGAGGCCGACGAGTTCGACCGTTCGTTCCTGCGGCTGTGGCCCGACGTGGCGGTGGTCTCCTCGGCCGATGCCGATCATCTGGATATTTACGGTACGCACGAGGCATTGCGCGAGGCTTTTTCGCAGTTCGTCGGACAGATCCGCGAGGGCGGGGCGCTGGTCGTCAAGCAGGGTGTCGATCTGAAGATCGGGAACCCCGGTATCCGGGTTTACCGCTATTCGTACGACGAGCCGTGCGATTTTTACGCCCGTAACGTGACGCTGCTCGAGGGGGGCCACTACCGGTACGATCTGGTGACGCCCGGCGGCGTTATCGAAGGGTGCACGCTGGGTATTCCCGGCTGGGTCAATATCGAGAATGCCGTAGCGGCCGTGGCGGCGCTCTGGTGCGCGTCGGAGCGGGACGGCGAGCCGCTGGATGCGGAGCGTCTGCGGGAGGCGCTGGCCTCGTTCGAGGGGGTCAAGCGACGTTTCGAATTCTATGTCAATACGCCCCGGCAGGTTTATATGGACGATTACGCCCACCACCCGCGCGAGTTGGCGGCGGCGATCACTTCGGTCAAGAAGATGTTTCCGGGGCGGCGGCTGACGGCGCTTTTCCAGCCGCATCTCTACACCCGGACGCGGGATTTCTACCGCGAGTTCGCTGAGGCGCTCTCGCATGCCGACCGGGTGGTGCTGCTGCCGATCTATCCGGCCCGCGAGGAGCCGATTCCGGGGGTGGAATCCGAGATGATCGGCCGTCTGCTGACAGTACCCTGGACGATCTGCGACCGTGCGGAGTTGGCCGAAAAGGTGGCTGCGATGGATACCGATGTAGTCGTCAGCTTCGGCGCGGGCAATATAGACGCCTGCTGCGGGGCACTGGCAGAAAAATTGCGGGAAAAAGCCTGATTCGCCGTCTGCCGGGGACGATCTGTTTTTTTCGAGGCCGTGTCCGTCGCGGCCGTACCGGGGGGGGAAGTAAACGCCGGGATGAGATTCAACCATTGACGAATGCCGAAATACCTGAAATATACGCTTCTTGCACTGCTTTGGGGCGGTGTGGCCGCTTATTTGCTCTATGCGGGAGGCAAAGTGCGCC
>OILA01000450.1_pt1 | contig 8496 bp, 6 predicted proteins | sample 1584461 | NCBI WGS metagenome assembly OILA01 (sample SAMN02674697, study PRJEB24791) | human gut metagenome, SKBSTL033 | isolation source: stool | host: Homo sapiens | place: USA
GATGGAGGGATCGGCATCCACTGCAGGGTTGAACTCCAACACTTCGGCGCCGACGGGAATGAAAGCGTCGCTCACGGTCTTCACGGCCTCGATCGAGCCGAAGACGTCACCGGCGGACAAGGTTTCGCCGACGGTCGGAACATCGACGAATACGATGTCGCCCAACTGGCTCTGTGCGAAATCGGTAATGCCGATAAAAGCCTCACCGCCCTCTACGCGGCACCATTCGTGGTCATTGGAATACTTCAGATTTGCAGGTACGTTCATAATTTTCGGTATTTGAATTGGTTAAAATGAAATTTATTCGCGGTCTAAAATATCATTGCAAATATAAGGTTATTTTTCGTTCGGCCAACGTTATCCTGTTATTTTTTTAACACGCAGCCCGTCCCGTCCGTTCGAGCCGTCCGCTTCCCCTCGATAACGAACTCTATCTCCCGGAACAGATACCCTTCGGTACGGCCGTCGGGCAGCTCCAGCAGCAGCTCTCCCGAAGGGCGCACGCCCCGCAGCACGGCCTCCACTGTCCGGCCGTCGGGATAACGGTACCGATGCCGCTCTCCGAGCCGGTACATCCGCCGTCGGTAGTCGGCTTGCAGCGCCTCCCGATCCCCTTTCTCGAGTTGTTCGTACCGGGCGGCCAGACAGTCGCCCAAGCGGTGCAGTACCTCCTGCCGATCGTATTCGCAGCCAGTTTCGAGGCACATCGACGACGGGTTCGGCAACGACGGATCGAACCGGGTCTGATTGACGTTCACCCCGATTCCGACGATCGTACGCGACAGGCGGTCGCCCGTCAGGTTGTGTTCGATCAGGATGCCGACCAGCTTGCGGTCGCCCGCATAGATGTCGTTCGTCCATTTGATCCGGGCGTCGATGCCGTAACCGCCGAAAAGGTCCGTCAAAGCCAAAGCTACCGCTTCCGAAAGCAGAAACTGTTCCGAAACGGGCAGGAAACGGGGTTCCCATACCAGCGAGAACATCAGGTTGCGTCCCTCCTCGCTGCTCCAGGTATGCCCCCGCTGGCCGCGTCCGGCAGTCTGCCGCTCGGCGCAGATCGCATCGCCGTGTCCGTAGCGAGGATTCCGGGCCTCGTCGTTGGTCGAGGTCGTCTCTTCGAGAAAGTGATAACGGGTCCTGTGCATCCGAAAGGTACTATACCGAAACTCCGAAATCCCGGAGCGCCGCGGTGAGCGAAGTTTTCTTGTCGGTGGACTCCTTGCGGCGTCCGATAATCAGCGCACAGGGAACGCCGTACTCCCCGGCCGGGAAACGCTTGGGGTAGCTGCCCGGAATGACCACCGATCCGGCGGGGACGTATCCCTTGTACTGTTTGGGTTCCGCCTCCGTTACGTCGATAATATGCGTCGATCCGGTAATCACCACGCCGGCGCCCAGCACCGATTCGCGGCAGATGTGCGCCCCTTCGACCACGATGGCCCGGGAGCCGATGAAACAGTCGTCCTCGATGATGACGGGGGCCGCCTGCACGGGTTCCAGCACACCGCCCACGCCCACACCGCCGCTCAGGTGGACGCGCTCGCCGACCTGGGCGCAGGAGCCGACCGTCGCCCACGTATCGACCATCGTGCCGGCACCGACCCAGGCTCCGATATTGACGTAGGAGGGCATCAGGATCGCCCCCGGCGAAATGTAAGCTCCGTAGCGCGCCACGGCGTGCGGTACAACCCGTACGCCCAGCTCCTCGTAGCCGTGCTTGAGGTCCATTTTGTCGTGCCATTCGAGTTCTCCGGCCCGCATGGTGCGCATCTCCTGCATCGGAAAATAGAGCAGAATCGCCTTCTTGACCCACTCATTGACCTGCCATTGGCTCCGGGACGGATCGATGGGTTCGGCCGTTCGCAGGCGGCCCTTGTCCAGTTCTTCGATAACGGCGCGGACCGCCTCCCGCACACGGGACTCCGCAAGCAATGCCCGGTCGTTCCAGGCCTCTTCGATAATTTGTCGCAACTGATTGTCCATTCCTGTTTTTCGCTTTCGTTATTCCGGTTTCAAAGTTACAAAATTCTCCTGCGGATCGCCGGATGCCGGCAACTTTTTCGTATATTCTGCGAATATATGGAATGTTCGGACAATCTTTGCGAACAAACCTGCACGATTGCGCCGGACTTTTCGTATATTTGTCTTTCGAAACCCTTCAAATACTAAAATATGTTAAAACACGTTAAAATTACTTTGGCGGTTTTCTGTGCCGCTGCTGCACTTACCGCCTGTAAGTCATCTATGAAAATCAAACACCTGCCTTATCCCGATGCCGAGCGTACGGAAGTCGTGGATAACTACTTCGGCACCGAAGTCGCCGACCCCTACCGCTGGCTCGAAGACGACCGTTCGGAACAGACGGCCGCCTGGGTCGCTGCCGAAAATGCCGTGACGCAGAATTACCTGGATCAAATTCCGTTCCGCGAGGCGATGCGTGCCCGCCTGACCGAGCTGTGGGCTTATCCCTGGGAGGGAGCTCCGGCTAAATTCGGGGATTATTACTATTTTTACCGCAACGACGGACGACAGAACCAGGCCGTGCTGTACCGCCAGGCTTCGCTCGACGCCGAGCCGGAGGTATTCCTCGATCCCAACACGCTCTCCGAGGACGGAACGGTTGCGCTGTCGGGCATCTCTTTCTCGGAAGATGGCCGCTACCTGGCTTATGCGGCTTCGGCTTCAGGTTCGGACTGGAGCGACATTCATGTCATCCGTACGGCGGACAAGCAGCCCACGGGCGATATCGTAAAATGGGTGAAGCTCTCCAACGCAGTGTGGACACCCGACGAAAAGGGATTCTATTACAGTACGTTCGACGTTCCGGAAGCGGGCGTCTATTCTTCCCAGAACCAATATCAGAAGGTATATTATCACACGCTCGGTAAGCCTCAGTCTTCCGATCGTCTGATTCATATGGACACACAACATCCGTTGCGCTATTTCGCTTCCAGTGTCAGCAAGGACGGCAAGTGGCTTTTCATCACGGCATCGGAGGGTACGTCGGGCAGTGAGATCCTCTACCGAAAAAGCAGCGATAAGAAGTTCAAGGTGCTGCTTCCCGGCTTTGCCAACGACCACGAGATTATTCGCGCCGAGAACGATAAACTTTACGTGCGTACCAACCTCGATGCTCCCAACTACCGCGTGATCCGCATCGACCTGAATAATCCTTCGGTGATCGAGGAGATTATCCCCGAAAATCCGAAGAATATGCTTGAGATCGTCAGCAAACCGGGCGACTATATGATGGCTTCCTACCTGGAGGATGCCCAAAGCCAGGTTTACCAGTACGATTGGAACGGCAAGCTCATTCGGAAAGTCGAGCTGCCCGCCATCGGATCGGCAGGCGGATTCTCCGGTAAAAAAGGCGAAACGGAGGCCTTCTATTCGCTGACCAACTTCACGACACCTTCGACCGTTTACCGTTACGACCTCGCAACGGGCGAATCGCCCCTGTATAAGCGTCCCGAAGTGAAATTCAGCCCCGAAGACTACACTACGGAACAGGTGTTCTACACCAGCAAGGACGGCACGAAAGTCCCGATGTTCATCGTCTATCGCAACGGACTGAAGCTCGACGGCAACAACCCCTGTTACCTCTACGCTTACGGTGGGTTCCAAGTCAGCCTCGCGCCCTGGTTCAACCCGGCTGCCATTATGTTCATGGAACAGGGCGGCGTTTATTGCGTAGCCAACCTGCGCGGCGGCCTGGAATACGGAGAAGAGTGGCACAGGGGCGGCATGCTGGACAAAAAACAGAATGTTTTCGATGATTTCATCGCAGCGGCCGAATACCTCATTGCCAACAAATATACCTCGTCGAAGAAACTCGCCATCGCGGGCGGTTCGAACGGCGGCCTGCTGGTGGGTGCCTGCGAAGTGCAGCGTCCCGACCTGTTCGGCGTCTGCCTGCCGGCGGTCGGCGTGATGGACATGCTCCGCTACCACAAGTTCACCATCGGCTGGGGCTGGGTCGTAGAGTACGGCTCGAGCGACGACGAGGAGCAGTTCGGCTACCTCTACAAATACTCCCCGCTGCATAACATCAAGAAGGGCACGAAGTATCCTGCGACGCTGATAACGACTGCCGACCACGATGACCGTGTCGTGCCGGCTCATTCGTTCAAGTTCGCCGCCGAGATGCAGTACGCCCAGGGCGGCGACGCTCCGATCCTGATCCGCATCGACACCAAGGCGGGCCACGGCGCCGGCAAACCCGTCTCGAAGCGCATCGAAGAGGCTACCGACGTGTTCTCGTTCCTGTTCGAGAATACGGACACGCCTTACAAGACGGTCGAAACGAAATAATGCTATTCCGGTCGCATGTCCGAAACTTCGTTGAAAACGGAGTTTCGGAAGCAGCCGGGCCGATCCCGATGCGGGTCCGGAACCCGGCACGACGAAGTACCGGCCGATAACCATACTGTTTTATTGAGCGATGAAAGTTTACAAGTTCGGCGGCGCATCGGTCCGCAACGCGGACGGTGTGCAAAACCTGCTGAAGATCATCGGTGACGAACGGGATCTGTTCATCATCGTATCGGCAATGGGTAAGACCACGAATGCCTTGGAGAAGGTTTTCGAAGGGTTGCAGAAGGGCGACAAAGCCTTCTCGATGGAGCACATCACCGCGCTGAGGCAATACCACGCCGAAATCGTAAACGAACTGTACGGCGCTCCGACCCGGCTCGAGAAGATCGAACGGCTTTTCGGGGAGCTCGAACAGGTGGCGACCGAAACGGTCTATCGTCCGGAAGACGCCGAGCTGTGGTACGACACCGTCGTCGCTTTCGGCGAGCTGATCTCGACGACGATCATTTCGGAGTACCTCTCCGAACGGGGTATCGACAATTGCTGGCTCGATATGCGACGTTGCTTCCGCACCGAACAGCGACACAAGGACGCCTCGGTCGATATCGCCGCATCGCGGACTCTGCTGCGCAACGCCATGAAACAGTCTAAGGCCTGTATTTTCATCGGGCAGGGCTTTATCGGAGGTGCTCCGGACGGCACGACCACTACCCTGGGACGCGAAGGTTCGGATTACTCGGCAGCGGTGGCGGCCAATATCCTCGACGCGGAATCCATGTCGGTATGGAAAGATGTGGACGGCATCCTGAATGCCGACCCGAAGGTTTTCCCCGATGCGGTGCAGATCGCGGAACTGAACTACCTGGACACCATCGAGCTGGCTTACAGCGGGGCACAGATCATCCACCCCAAAACGATCAAACCGCTGCAAAACAAGAACATCCCGCTCTACGTGCGGCCTTTCGGGGACAAGCGAAAACCGGGCACGGTGATTCGCCGTATGTCGGCGCCGATCGAGGTTCCGATTCTGATTCTGAAGAAGGATCAGGTATTGCTGACGATCCGTTCGCGGGACTTTTCCTTCGTGCTCGAAGAGAAATTCGCGGCGATCTTCTCCCTGCTGGAGCGATACCGTATCAAGGTCAATCTGGTGCATAACTCGGCGGTGAACCTCAGCCTCTGCGTGGATAACTCCTGGCATATCGACGAGGCGATCCAAGCCCTCCGAAACGAGGAGTTCGACGTAATGAAGGTCGAGAACATGGAGTTGCTCACCATCCGGGGCTATAACGGCGATTTGATGGAGCGATATGCTTCGGGGCCGGAGGTTTTTCTGTTGCAGAGAACTCAATCGACGGCCCGTATTGTCCGGAAAAACCGGTAGTCCAACTTCGAAAAAAGACGCTAAAATAAAAGAAGAGAAGTGGGGTCGATGTTGGACGAATACAAGAAAAACATTAGAAAACCGAATCCGGAGGAGCTACGACTCATTAAGTTTTTGGTACAAAAGGCATCTTTGAATATGTCCGAGGGCTGGGAAAGATCTTTGACTGTTTCTTGTTTGAATGATGGAGGAATGGGCAGTATGAAATTATATATGTCTTTACCGCCGAAAGAAATAATATCAACGATTTTTGTCAGTGAGTGCTCTTTTAAGGATTCTGATGGAATAGATGTGTTAGCCTCATTATATCTCGATCAAGATCATGAGATTTGTGAAGTGGATATTTGGAAAGCTGATTTTTCTCCTTTGATAAGGATCTCTTCGGATATTAGCTTATAAAACGGAGGAACATGGGAGATTTGGGATATTCGAAGCATGCATTTCGTGTAAATGGTGAAACTTATTATCCTGGAAAATTATGAAAAAATTAATAATTTTATTGATCAGTCTTTTCTTCATTGCCTCCTGTGCCGTTGTAAAATCCAGCAGAATAGTTGGAAAATGTTACTTGGGTTATCCTTATCGCCAGATTATGGTATTCATTTGTATGCTGAGTTTTATGCCGATAGTACGTTTTTATATAGGTCAGCTGGCTGTTATGATATAATCGGCCATTGGTACATAAGCGGTGATACAGTGATTTTATCTTCGCCAAATTTCAATGTCGAAACTCGTCCTATTGATCTTTATATTTTTGCAGAAGAAGAGATTACAGATTGGCGTTTTCCTGATGAGTATTATAAATTTACGGATATGGATGGTAATAGAGATGCATATATTATTAAAGGAGATACTTTATATCCTGTATTGAAAAACGGAAGTTCTGGATTAAAATATTTATACGCAATACCGAAACCGGGTCCTGAATTAGGTATGGATAATAGAGGAATCTATTATGGGCCGAAAAAAGATAAGTAATCTTTGATTGTTACTGCCGGACTTAATGTCCGGCAGTTTTCTTTTGTAGATTGGTGAATTTTATCTATCTTTCTACAAAGAAAAAATGTAATTATGAAACGACTAATAATTTTGTTAATCGGACTTTTCTTTATTGTTTCCTGTTGTAGTGTCAGGCCCGGCAAACTGACCGGTAAATGGTTTCGAAGTACAACTTGGGTAGATGATGCAAGGACTCCTGTGTTATATGTTTACTTTTATCCTGATGGCGGCTTTTTGTACCAAATAGCCTATGCTGACGGAGCTACAGGTGCTTGGCGAATCGAAGGCGATACTGTTATTTTATGGTCTCCGGATTTCAGTATCGTGTTGGATAGTGTTTTGCTGCCGTACGGCCCACGCCGTTGGCCTAATTTGAATAAATATACAGATGCTACAGATGATAATAGAGATCGCTACCTTGTTCGGGGGAATAAACTATATCCCATCATGAAAGATGGGATTAATGAACTTCCTCTTGTAAAAATTTCAAAAAAACAAGCAAAAATAGAACTACAAGATTATCCATTTTATTACAATGTGAAAGATTAATTAAAGATTATCTAACAAATCCGTGAAATTGAAAGTCACCCCTGTCAGAGTGCATTCTGACAGAGGTGAAAATGTTAGAATCGGACTTGTTAGACAGCCCGTTTTAATTTTTGGCATTTCGGTAGTGCCCGAACGCACGTTTACCGTCGCCGAAAGCCGCGGACGATCGAAAAAATCGTTTCGGAGGCAGGAACCTCGCCCTGCTGTTTCATCCGCCAGATCGTACGTACCATATACCGCTCGATGTCCCGGTAGAGCCGTTTGAAAAGAGGGCAGTCCTGATAATTCTCGTTGTCGAGCAGCACGTCCCGGATCGATCGCTGGGTATTGGTGTAATTGCTCATTTCGTTTTTCAGCGCCACGCCCTCCTTTTTCGAGGCAGTGATTCGCGCCGCAGTCATCTGACGCAGTTTTTCGCATACGGTTTCCAGCAGCACCATCACCACGTTGTCCATCAACGTGTGCCCGTGCATATAGAGATAGGTCGTTTCGGGCGTCACCCCGAGCCGACCGAGCTGTGCGGCGAAATCGTCCAACTCCGCCGCCTGTTTGGGATGCTTGCTGGCGAGCGTTTGCTCGCGGCGGGCGACATTGCGCTGTAACCAGGCGATCGTCCGGGCCCCGTTATCCTCCAAATCGAGGTAGTTGAGCCTTACCGAAGACTTGAAATCGACAAGAGTGAACACATGCTCGTCCGACAGCTTCGCCGAATAGGCATACCAGAGAAAAAGACGGTAAATCGTGCGGGAATAGTCGGCCATGAAGCGTTCGAAATCGAAGATTCGGGTATCGTTCTTGGTCGCCTTGACGCAGACGTTGTGCAGCGAGGGAGCATAGCAGAGGTAATTCTCCGTGGCATAGGTGTAAGTATGGAACATATACCGTGAGTCGCGGATCAGGCGCGATTGCTCTGTCGCTCCGTTGAACAGGAAATCGAAATCCGAATCCACACAAAGCAACATTCTCTCCGACGATTCGGGAATCATCGACATCAGCACCTTCTTGCCTTTGGGCAGGTCTTTGCGGGTCGGCACCGATATTTCGAAATAGAGGTAAGGATTGGCGAAACAGTCGAAGACGCCCCGCCAGAAAGCCACGTCCTCATAACCTTCGACGAAGACCTTCACGACTCGCAGCGACGGGTCGCCCGGTAGCGGCCGGGGCAGCGGACCGTCGTTTTTCCTGGCAAACGGATTGATCCGCCGCAGTTTATCGGTGATTTTTCTCATGTCGTTTTACAAAGGTAGTAA
>OILA01000451.1_pt1 | contig 8476 bp, 7 predicted proteins | sample 1584461 | NCBI WGS metagenome assembly OILA01 (sample SAMN02674697, study PRJEB24791) | human gut metagenome, SKBSTL033 | isolation source: stool | host: Homo sapiens | place: USA
CCTGGATTCAGGCATGAATGACCATATTTCCAAGCCGATTAACATGGAGGAATTGATCGATACGATCACGAAATACATGAAACACGATTAGGAAAACAAAGTCGATATGGAACGGAGGGGCTATGGGAGCCAGCAAACGGATCTGTCCGAACTGCAGTCGCAAATAAAACAGCAGTTCATCGAGCTGTTGCCAACCCATATTGATGGCAATGTCCGCATGGCGGGCAAATATAAATTAGAAAGTGAGCCATGTAAATCCAAAACAGGAACAGTAAGTGTCGAGTTTCGTACCCAAAAAATCTTGGGTACGGTTCTGGGTACAAAGAGCCATTTTGGATACGAAAAGCCACCAAAAGTTACGTCAAAGTACACAAAGGCACTTTCATGGAATTATCAGATAGTCACAAGATTTCACAAGAAAAACGGGATTTCAAAATTAGCGACGTTCTCATAACCGCTTGGTCCCGGGTTCAAGTCCTGGCTGGCCCATAACAAAAAAGAGCACCCATCGGGGTGCTCTTTTTTGTTGCCAGTCAGGACTTGAACAAGGCGGCGACGCGAAGCGACGCAAGTAAAGCCCCGGTGGGGCTTTACTTAGCCTGCGGGTCCCAGCGCATAGGAATGTCAAAAGGTGTCGGATGCCGTTCTGAGGGCCGCCAAGACTTGAACCCAAAACTTATAAAGTTCTCATTGCGGAATCCCTGCTCCCATGATATGATTAAACCAGCTTGGAGGAGGATATCATGCAGAATACAAATAACGAACTCGTGTCCGTCATTGTTCCGGTATATAAAGTAGAACCCTATCTGGACCGATGTGTCGCCAGCATTCTGGCCCAGACATATCCGAACCTTGAGGTGATCCTGGTCGATGATGGTTCTCCCGATAACTGCCCTGCACTCTGTGATGCATGGGCACAGCGGGACGCACGCATCAGGGTCATCCATAAGAAAAACGGTGGCCTATCCGATGCCCGGAATGTGGGACTGGATGCGGCATCCGGTGCGTACATCTCCTTTGTTGACAGCGATGATTACATTGCAGAAAATTTCATCGAGACCCTTTATGATCTGCTCCATGAGTACCACACCGATATTTCTGCCGTCCATTGGAAACTCGTCTATGCTGACGCGCCGGAGGTCCCTGCTCCGCTTTCTTCCCGAAACGTTACGCTCTTTCAGGGTGCTGATGCCATCCGGGAGCTTTTTACGGAGGATACCTACGCATGTTATGCATGGAATAAATTATGCAAACGGGAACTGTTTGACACCATCCGGTTTCCGGTCGGTCGTGTTATGGAAGATCTTGGCATTGCACACAAGATCCTGTTCGACGCAGGGCAGATCGTGTACTCGGACGAACCCCTGTATTACTATTATCAGCGCGATGGCAGCACTCTCCATACAGACTGTATAAAGTTCTTTCAGGACAGGCTTGCGATGGTCACAGAGCGTTATCTGTTTCTTGAAAAGCTGTACCCTGACATGCTGGAAAACGATGCCTATTTTGTGGATATGGCCCTGAATGATTACCCGATCCTCTATCGTTCTGCCTTAGACCCTGAATCGGATCAGCTCATCCGTCATGCATACCAAAAGAGCCGTTCTATTTTGTCCTTCTACAATAAAATGCGCTTTGCCTTTTTCAGCCGGAGCAAAGCCCTGTACTACTTTATCGAACGCCGCAACTGCAACCTTGCCCGCTACGATAACTGCTGAACCTCCTGCATTCCATTCCTTTCTGCGTAATTATAATAAAACAAAGAAGGAGCGTTTCCACGCGGGAACGCTCCTTCTTTGTTTACTATCATTTACACCATTTTGCAAACTCTTCGTCGGTGCACTTGACATAGTGGCTGCCGCTCACATGGTGATCGGTGCCCTTGTTGTAATCGATGCCGGAAGTGGCGTAGTCGTAGGTCTCAGCCACGCGGCGCTTCTCCACAACGGGGTTCGGCAGCGGGATGGCCGACAGCAGGCTGCGGGTGTAGGGATGGATGGGGTTCTCGAAGATCTCTTCGGTGGTACCCGTCTCCAGCAGGTGACCCAGATGCAGCACGCCGATGCGGTCCGAAATGTACTTGACCATGGAAAGGTCATGCGCAATGAACAGGTAGGCCGTGCCGGTCTCCTGCTGGATATCCTTCATCAGGTTGACCACCTGCGCCTGAATGGACACGTCCAGCGCCGAGATGCACTCATCTGCGATGATAAGCTTGGGGTTCATGATGAGGGCGCGGGCAATGCCCACGCGCTGGCGCTGGCCACCAGAGAACTGGTGGGGATAGCGCTCGGCATGTTCGGGCGCAAGGCCCACCTTGGCCAGAATTTTCTCCACCTTTTCGCGGCGCTCTTCGCGGGTCTTGTACATGTGGTGGATGTCCAGACCCTCGCCGATGATATCCTCCACCTTTTTGCGGGGGTTCAGGGACGCCATGGGGTCCTGAAAGATCATCTGCATCTGGGTGCGCAGCGTATCGTTCTGCACGCGGCTCAGCCTGCCGCTGATATCATGCCCATCAAAGGTGATCTTGCCGGCAGTGGGGTCATACAGGCGGATGACGCTGCGGCCGATGGTGGACTTGCCGGAACCGGACTCGCCCACCAGACCATAGGTCTCGCCGGGATAGATCTCAAAGCTGACATTGTCCACAGCCTTGACGGTATAGCTCTTGCTCACGCGGAAATACTGCTTCAGGCCCTCGACCTTCAGCAGCGGAGCAGCATTCTGTCCTGCCATTTATTCCGCCTCCTTGATCTTTTCTGCCTCGGCACGCATGCGGGCAATGCGCTGAGCAAGCTCAGGCGGCATGTCCACCTTGGGTGCGCGGGGGTCCAGCAGCCATGTAGCTGCATAGTGGGTGTCGCTGATCTTGAACATGGGCGGGTCGATCTCGTCGTCGATCTCCAGCGCGTACTTGTTGCGGGGCGCAAAGGCGTCGCCGGCCTTCTCATGCAGCAGGTTCGGCGGCGAACCCGGAATGGTGTACAGACGGTCGTCTGCGGTGTCCAGATCGGGCATGGCGGAAAGCAGGCCCCATGTGTAGGGGTGGCGCGGCTCGTAGAAGATCTCATCGATGGTGCCGGTCTCTACGATCTTGCCTGCGTACATCACGTCCACATAATCGGCCACCTTTGCCACAACGCCCAGATCATGGGTGATGTAAATGACCGAGATGCCGCGCTCACGCTGGATGCTGCGGATCAGCTCCAGGATCTTGGCCTGGATGGTCACATCCAGTGCGGTGGTGGGCTCGTCACAGATCAGCAGGTCGGGGTCGCAGGCCAGCGCAATGGCAATGACCACGCGCTGGCGCATACCGCCGGACAGCTGGTGCGGGTAGCTCTTCATGCGCTTTTCGGCATCGGTGATGCCCACCTCTTCCAGCAGCTGCACAGCCTTTTTGTAGGCGGCATCCTTGGGCATCTTGTAGTGCCACAGCATGCCCTCCATGATCTGCTTGCCGATGGGCATGGTGGGGTCAAGGCTGGTCATGGGGTCCTGGAACACCATGGCGATGCGCTTGCCGTTGATGTGGCGGCGGATCCACTTTTTGTCCTTCTGCAGCAGATCCACCGTCTCGGGGCTGCCGTCGGCGTGATGGTAGCTGAACTGGATGGAGCCGCTGTTCACAATGGCGTTCTGTGCCAGAATGCCCATGGCGGCCTTCATGGTGACCGATTTGCCGGAACCGGATTCGCCCACCAGCGCCACCGTTTCGCCCTTGTACAGGTCGATGTTCACGCCGCGGATGGCGTGCACCGGGCCTGCGGTGGTCTTAAAGGTGATATCAAGGTCTCGCACCGACAAGACCTGTTCTTTTTTGTTTTCAGGCATGGGGTGTTCCTCCTTACATACTCTTCATCTTGGGGTCCAGAGCCTCGCGCAGGCCGTCGGCCACGAGGTTGAAGCTCATCATCAGCAGGCTCATGACCACCATCGGCGGGATGATCTGATAAGGATGGGTGGTGAAGCTGTTGTACAGCTCGCTGATCAGAGAACCCAGCGAGCACTGCGGCACCGGGATGCCAAGACCCACAAAGGACAGGAATGCCTCGGTGAAAATTGCGGTGGGGATGCTGAACATGACCTGCGTGATGATAGGTCCGATGATGTTGGGCAGCACTTCCTTGAAGATGATGAAGAAGCTGCCTGCGCCCAGCGTGCGGGAGGCCAGCACGAACTCCTGATCCTTCAGCTTGAGCATCTCAGCGCGGGCAATGCGGCTCATGCCCACCCACTCGGTGAGCATCAGAGCAAAGATAATGGTGATCATGCCGGGCTTGAGCACCAGCAGAAGCAGCGTGACGATCACCAGACGGGGGATGCCGTTGGCAACTTCCAGAAAACGCTGCATCATCATATCCACCTTGCCGCCAAAGTAGCCGGAGATCAGGCCGTAGCTCATGCCGATGACCATATCGATGATGGCGGCGGCAACCGCGATGATCAGGGACACGCGGGCACCCTCCCAGGTACGGGTCCAGATATCGCGGCCATAGGTGTCGCTGCCGAACCAGTAGTAGACATCCTCCTTGCCCTTTTCCACATAGGCATTCACTGTCTTGGAACCGGTGGTGGTGCTCATTTTCTCGTCACCGTTGAAGATGCCGAAGTTTTCCAGCACCTGCACGCGGGGCGCAAAGTTTTTCTGGCTCAGCTCCTGACCGGAGTAGGTATACTCGTTCATGCCGGGGCCAAATGCCGCCAGCAGCACGATAAAGACAACGAGGATCAGGCCGAGCACCGCGCTCTTTTTGCGGAAGAAGCGCACCCGCACATCCTTCCAGAAGCTCTGTGCGGCAAAGTTCGAGTCCATTGCGATCTCTGCGTCGTTATGCTTGAGCGCAAAGTCCTTCTCGTTGAAGGTATGCTCGGAATACATGGTATCCACTGCGCTGACGATGGCATCAGCCGTGGCTTCGCCGCCCAGGCGAATCGCTTTTTCTGCCATATCAGTCGTCCCCCTTTGCCAAGCGGATGCGCGGGTCGATGATGCCGTACAGCAGGTCAACGACCAGCATGATGCCAATGTACATGGCGCTGTAGATGAAGCTCAGGCTGATGACCACATTGTAGTCGTTGGACTGGATGGCCGTCACCAGCAGGCTGCCCACACCGGGAATGGCGAAGATCTTCTCCACCACCAGCGAGCCGGTCATCAGGTCCACGATCAGCGGGGCCAGCACGGTGATAATGGGGATCAGCGCATTGCGCAGCGCGTGGCGGAAGATCAGCGCCGGGCCGGAAATGCCCTTGCTCTCGGCCAGCAGCATATAATCGGAGTCCAGAACTTCGATCATTTCACTGCGGGTAAAGCGGGCAATGGAAGCCATGGTGAACATGGACAGCGAGATGCTGGGCAGCACACTGGAGCCGAACACGTCCTTTGCGGAGAACAGCATGGGGAACCACTTGAGCTTGAAGCCAAAGGTATAGCTCAGGGCCAGTGCGATCACGTAAGACGGCACCGACACGCCGATGACCGAGATGATGGTGGCCAGAGTGTCGAAGATGGTGTCCCGCTTGAGGGCTGCAATGATGCCGAGCACAAGGCCCACGATGGCACCCAGTGTGACAGCCATGCCGCCCACACGGATGGAAATGGGCAGACGGGACTGGATCAGCTGGGAGATGGGCGTGTTCTTGGAGATATTGTAGCTTACACCGAAGTCACCGCGCAGCATGTTGGTCACATAGCGGAAGAACTGTACATAGATGGGCTGATCCAGACCGTACTTTGCGTACAGGGATGCGCGCATTTCCGGTGTCAGCTTTTCATCGTTGAAGGGCGAACCGGGCATCAGCTGCATGAGGATGAACAACACCAGCAGGATGGCCAGCAGCGTAAACAACGAAGTGATGATACGCTTGAGCGTGTATTTTTTCACGTTGGGTAGACCCCCTTAAAGTTTCTTCTTCTCCCTGCTCAAGACAGGGCGGCTTTTTCTGCCGCGGTCATCCGTGCGCCGGACGCGGACAGTGCAAAAGCCAAAAAGTCGCACAGCGGCAATCACGCTGCCACTGTGCGGCATTTCAGTTCTCGATCAGGATCAGACGCTCTTCTTTGCGTCCTTGAAGACGCGGTTCAGAGCAACCGGGTGGAAGTCCACGCCGGTCACGGCAGAAGAGATCATCTCGGCGTTGCACTGACCATACAGCGGGAAGATGGCGGCCTGCTCCAGCACGATGGACTCAGCGTCATACATGGCTTCCCAGCGACCCTCGGGATCGGTGCACAGATCGCCGGTGGTGCACTCTGCGATGACGGCATCGTAGTCAGCATCGCTCCACAGACCGTAGTTGTTGGAGTTGCCGGTGACCCACATGCCCAGATAGGTCATGGGATCGGCGTAGTCGGGGCCCCAGCGGGTCAGGCCGATCTCAAAGTTGCCGTCCTGCATATCCTGCACGCGCTGCTTCTTGGGCTCCACCTTCAGCTCCAGAGTAAAGCCGGGCAGAGTGGTCTGCAGCTGCTCCTGAACGACCTGAGCGACCTTCTGAGGAGCATCGTCGGCATCCACGACCATGGTGAAGGAGAAGGAATCCTTGCCCAGCTCAGCCTTGGCCTGCTCGTAGTACTCTGCAGCCTTGTCGGGATCGTATGCGCAGAACTCTGCAAACTTGGTCTGGTCGGCGCTGAAATCGCTGCCGTCCGGGCCGGTGGCGAACTGTGCGGGCACTGCGGTGTAGGCGGGAGAAGAGCCGTCCTTCAGCACGTCATTGGTGATGGAATCACGATCCAGTGCAAAGGTGATGGCACGGCGCAGGTTCAGGTTTGCCAGCTCCGGCACAGCGTCCATGTTGGGGCTGATGTACCACAGGTAGCCGGCACCCACGCTGGTGAACTCGGGGTCATCCTTGACCTGATCGACCTGCTCGCCGTTCAGCAGGGTCAGATCCAGTGCGCCGGTCTGGAAGCTCATCAGAGCCTGCTGGCTGTCCTTGATGACCTGATAGTTCAGGCCGTCCAGAGCAATGCGGTCAGCATCGTAGTAGTCGGCGTTCTTCACCAGCTCAAAAGCGGTGGCGGCCGGCTCATAGCTGGTCAGCACGAATGCACCGTTGGACAGCACGGTGTCTGCGCTGGTGCCGTAAGTATCGCCGCAGCTCTCAAAGAACTTCTGGTTCATGGGGTAGAAGGTGGGGAAGTACATCAGGCTCAGGAAGTAGCTGACCGGAACGTTCAGCTCCACCTTCAGGGTCTTGTCGTCCACAGCGGTGATGCCCAGATCGGTGACGGGCTTGCTGCCTGCAATGATCTCGGCGGCGTTGACCACCTGACCGATATCGCTCAGCATGTAGGCATACTCAGATGCGTTTGCGGGGTCAACAGCACGCTGCCAGCCAAACACGAAGTCGGCTGCGGTAACGGCATCGCCATTGGACCACTTTGCATCCTTCAGGTGGAAGGTGTAGGTCTTGCCGTCCTCGCTCAGCTCATAGCTCTCTGCCAGAGCCTCCACGGCTGCACCGTTCGCATCCATCTGCATCAGGCCGTCGGTGTAATTGGCGATGACCTCAAAGGAGGTGCCGTCGGTAGCCAGCTGGGGGTCCAGAGACTGGACTTCGGTCTCCAGCATGACGTTCAGCACACCGCCCTCAGCAGAGGCGGCTGCACCAGAAGCAGCGGTGGAGCCGGAAGCAGCGGTGCTGGAAGAGCCGCCGCAGGCAGTCAGAGCCAGTGCAGCAGCCGATACGCCTGCAGCAGCCAGGAAGCTGCGGCGAGAAATACGACGATCGAATTTCATATTTTTTCCCTCTCTCTTACCTCAATGCTTTATTAAGGTAAAGCATTGAATGGTGAAAAATGCACAAAGGTTTTTTGCTCCTCCTCTGGAGCACTGCACACCTTTGTGCGATATCCGCATTATACGCTGTTCCGCCTGAAAAGGAAAGGCTTCCGGCTGTTTTTCTGTGCTTTGACCAATGGTCAGCAAAAATTTTGTTTTTGTTTTTGTGCAGTTTTGAAGATATACTGTAGTTGCTCGAAATACAGTTTCGTGAAAACATGAGTTTTTTGTGTTTTTCGGGGAAACAGATGAAGAGATTTCACCTGCGTATTTTCATTTTTTGTGCATAAGTCGTACTTTCAGCCTGTTTTTTGTGCACATGCCAGACACAAAAAATCCCTGCTGAAAACGCACCGTTCTCAGCAGGGAAACACCGTTTTTTCGGTTTTTAGGCAAACATAGCCACTACGTAAGTCTCGCCGCCGTATTCAATGAACACCGCGCCCATCTGTGTGCGGCCTGCCGCATAGCTGCGCAGTGCACTGCCCGCCTCGCTCAGCGGCGGAGCATATAAGTAGCCGGTAAAGCCCCATTCGTTGTTCATTGCAAGGCCGATCACCACGCCTCTGGGCAGGAACAGAAAGCTGGTGGAATGATCGATAAAATCGTACACATTCGTATCCAGCATGGCACCGGAGCCGGTGGTTTGGCTTATTGGGGATTGAGCTATCTGGGTGTGAGCC